>MKWU01000174.1_pt1 | contig 118874 bp, 101 predicted proteins | sample 809101 | NCBI WGS metagenome assembly MKWU01 (sample SAMN05860141, study PRJNA318959) | sponge metagenome | host: Aplysina aerophoba | place: Slovenia: Piran, Adriatic Sea, Gulf of Piran | collected 2013-05-07
CTCATGCGAGCCGGTAGCGCTCCGAAATCCTCTACAATCGTTCGCGGTCTTCAGGTTCACGCGAGGAGATGGCCATGTCCAGCCTGCCGAGCTTTAGTGTACGCAACCTGGGCCCGATCGAAGAGGGTATGGTTCGCCTCCACCCGCTCACCATCCTGATCGGAAAGAACAATACTGGTAAGACCTACATGGCCCAGGCGATCTATGCCGCGTACAAAGCGCTTGAACGCGTCAACGGTCCAGCCAGGCCATCGATCACGAAGGATGATTCAGAGTGGCTTGTGTCCCACTTTCAGGACGCATCCACCCTCAACGCGGATCTACTGCAAGGTCCATTGTCCGATAAGGCCGACACTTGGATTCGCGCGAGGCTCGGTGCCGCAGGTCTTGAACTCCAGGATCGCCTCAGAATCTACTTTGATTTGGATGACGTAAGCGAGTTGAAACGATGGGGAAGTAAGCGATCCTTTCATCACTTCGTAGGTTTCGGTTCGTTATCAAGCTCTGAGCTGTTGTTTGGTACGAGCGATATTCATAAGAACCATAAAATCCGTCTTCCCAAAGTTACAGCTGAAGATATGGAGAAAACTTCTTCACAAAGCACATTTCACAATATCATGTCTCTGTTGTCGGACGAACATCCAACCGAGAGCGCTAACTTGCTTAGAAGACGAAGGGCCTCGACGGCGCTGGCATCCTCCCTTTGGTATGACTTCTTTCTACCATCCATCGGCCTCGACGGATCAGCACACTATTTGCCAGCTGGACGATCTGGCCTACTTGAAGCATGGACAGACGTTGTGCGGCTCAGACTCGAACATGATCGAGACCGGCTTGCGCTTACTGGCAGAGAGCCTGCTGCCCTCGGTGGTATAGCACTCGATTTTCTCGTACAGCTACAAGAGCTGAATAGTCCTAGACGACGACGCCGGTATGGATCACCTTTCTTCGGACCGCGACGGACCCACCAAGCCGCAGCGGTACTAAAGACGAGCGATGGATACTTGACAGAGTTGATTAGCGGTGATGTTGAGTTCGCTCGAGGTCGTGAGAAGATCCCTTCCTTAACATATACAAAGGGCAAACACAGTATTCCAGTACAGCGAGCGTCATCCATGGTTGCCGAACTCGCGCCGCTGCTGAGTTGGATAAGAGAAGTTCTCTCACCGGGTGACCTACTACTCATTGATGAGCCGGAAGCACATATGCATCCTGAGGCAGTACTTGCTGTGGCGCGTACGCTTGTAGCTCTGTCACGTTCGGGTGTGCGTGTACTGTGCACAACTCATAGTGCGGAGTTCCTTCATCAGGTGTCGAATCTAATACTTCTCTCAAGCACTCTTCAGGCGCAAGATGATGCGATCCTGAGTATTGATGCCAACCAGGTAGGTGTATACCGGTTCCATCGTCCCGATCCAGAATCCGGCGTTCATATCACTGTTGAGACTATCGACCCGAAATGGGGTATCCCCGAGGATGAGTACGTCGCTGTAGCGCGAGGCCTAACAGAAGAAACGGCTGATCTCGTAGATTCGCTACAGTGATTGATTCGTTTGATCTTGAAGGGTTCAGGGCTCTTCATTCGCATTGTGGATGTGAGGTTACCGCCGTCTCGACCGAAGACAGGTTCACAACAATCCACAAGGAAGGCTGTGATATTCGGATAGAAGGTCTTGAGATCGCGCTGGACTGCGACTCGTGCTGTGCTTTCACAGAGAACGATCTTCGACCTGACGTCATCTCCGTTCAACATTGTGATGACATGCATGAGTGGCTGATTCTCGAAATGAAGAGCACTTTGCGTCCACACGCAGCCGAGCAGGCGAGAGCCGCGCTTGACCGACTCGGGCAGGATCCGATGTTCCAGCTTGACATAGATCGCGCACGTGTCTTCTTCATCGTCAAGAGAATGCGCCGGGCGTTTGAACTGCTTATGCGCGAGATCAAGACCATTGATTCTGGTCGTTGGAGCGTGACACCTCGCCTTCGGGCATCTGGTGACAGTATCAACTGTCTGCCCCCGTCCACCAGAAGGCGTCCGGCCCGGTAAACGCCAGTGGGGCCGCACGAAATTGTTGGTTATGGCTGTGCGGGCGCTCAGCAGGGTGGTCAGCTCAGGGGCTACGACACCCGCACCCAGCGCATAGTCAAGGAAAACGCCGCCCAACTCGGCTTCGAGGCCCACGAGTTCGAGAACTGATCGCCATCAGCCGGGTGAAAGGCGGCCACTTCGCATCCAAGAGGTTGAAGTGGCCGGATGCGCATCGGTGTGCTGGGAAGATGGAGTGATCCAGGGCTAGTGCCAGAGGATGCTGATCGGGGCGGCCCAGATTCTGTCGGTCTTGTCGCTTCGGATGTTGCTGATGTGGGTGCCGGTGGTGAGTACCAGCCCTAGCTTGAACCTGTCTCCGACCTTTTGGGAGAGCCACTCGATGTGCCGGATGTCGCCAGGCCGGTGCCGGTTGGCCGACTTGACTTCGATTGCCACGATTCCGCCGTCCTCGGTTTCGATCAGGGCGTCGATCTCACGCGCGCCTTTGTGGGTGCGGAGGTGGCTCAATGCGTCCCGCATGCCCAGCGCCTCCAGCTCGGCGCGGATCTGGTTGAGAACGAACGTCTCGACGACCGGGCCGTAGAGGTCGCCGTTCAGCTTCAGGCGGGCCAGGGGCACGTTCATCGCCGCGATCAGCAGCCCGGAGTCGCTGAACAGCATCTTGGGGGACTTGCCGAGATCGGGAAGGTCCTCGCTGATGAACGCGGGTATTTCGACGATCATGCCCATGTCGAGCAATATGTGTCGGTAGTCACGGTGGGTCCCGGGGTTGACGCGGGCGGCATTCCGCAGGCTTCCGTCCTCGGGTGAGCGTGCGGTGTGAAGGGCGGCGGCGGTGAGGTATCTGCGGAAAAGGGAGGCTGAGCGCCGTGTTCCGAACAGGGGCAGATCTCGCCGTAGCAGAACGCTCAGGTAGTCCTGGCACCACTGCTGCGATTGGGTTGCGGAGCCTTCCGGCGCGCATTCGGGGAAGCCGCCGATCGCGGCTATGTCCAGGTATCCGAAGATGTCGGGAGTTTGTTCCGGCGGGGCTTGGGGTGGAGTCCCCGACAGCAAACCGGCGACTGTCAGGGCATGACGCGAATCTGCAGCCCGCGCGCTCAGCTCCCGCACGGTCATCGGGTTGAGTCGCACCACCGCCGCCCGGCCGGTCAGCGCCTGGAACTCTGACCGGCTCAGCGGATCGGGTGAGCCGGTGAGCATGAATCGCCCGGGCCTTCGGTCCCGGTCGACGGCGCGCTTGATCGCTAGCACGACCTCGGGGACCAGCTGCCACTCGTCCACCAGGAGCGGCTCCCGATACTGAGCGAGGGCGGCCTCGGGGTTGTCGTGGAAAACGGTGCGGGTGGCTGAGTCGTCCAGAAACGCGCTAGACCTCGCCGACTGAAGGGCCGTGGTGGTCTTGCCGACACCCCTGGCGCCTGTCACCAGCACGACGGGATGGATCCCACGAGATCGGGCGATCTGTGTGTCCACAAGGCGGGGGATGTACTTCACGAACGTAGCGTAGCAGTGTTCGGGGTTATAGCGCCACAGTGTTCAGGTGTCTAGAACAGTAGTGTTCAGGATCACAGCGTAGCAGTATTCGTAAGATGCTCCGCGTCAGTCGGGCCGGAAGCAGACTCAGGAGGTTCTTGGACGCAGGCGACCGTTAGCGAAGGTCATCCTCACTGAAGCGTCGACGTGCCTGAATACCGCTGGTCCCATGCGCGCGCCGGCCGGATCATCAGTTCTTCTCGACACGCTGGTCGAGGAGACTCAGCAACTTGGTGGTTGTCCTCCAGTTGCGGATGGTCATATTCTGATAGAGCGGGCTGCTGGCGATCCGGCTCATCCGGCTCTGCGACAACCGCTTGCTGAGGCGCGAGAAGTAGATCACCCCTTCACCTGGCCAGACTTGGTCGACGCCGTCACGCGGATCTACGACTCGCATGGCGTGGCGACTCGACAGCGGCGCCTTCAGGAAGATCACGTCCGAGTGATAGCTGTCCGGCTCGGTGCCGAACCCGTCCGGCGCCCTGTTGACCACGTCGCGGTGCTGCCGATGCGAACGCACCACCACGACAACTGACAGCCCGAATCTGTCAGCGAGCATTCTCTCGATGTCCGACTCCAACGATGTCAGGGGCACGGCGGATTCGAACAGCACGTTGCCGGACTGGATGTATGTTCCGACCGCCGCGTACCCGGCATCTTCGAAGGCGGCGCGTAAATCAGCCATGCGGACGATATTCCTGCCGCCGACATTGATCCCCCGCAGCAACGCTACATAGCCCGCACCCGCCATGGCCGGAACCCTAGCCCTGAGATGCGGCCTCAAATCGACGGAGAGAAGGTAGTTGTCTGACTCGGCGGGGGTCAGCCCCGGATGGCGACTCTACGTTCTGGACATGATCTCTTCTGCGAAAGAGTGCTCTTGTACACCGACCAATTGGATCAAGCGGCGTTCACATCCGACATCCGGACCTTCGACGCCACCCTTCGCAACCTGGAGCTCATCGGGGAGGCGGCTACCCGGATTCCGGCCGAGGTCCGTGAGTGGCCTCACCCGCTCCGATGCCGTGTCCCATACTCCACCCACAGTCCCGGTTATGTGCGCCGCAGCCTCTTGTTGTTTGATTGCCATGGGTCTCGGTCACGCTCGGCGCAGGTCCGAGACGACCCTCCATAACATCTTCCAGGCACCTTCGACGTCGAGGAGTCGGGCGCCCGCCGACTCGCAGGCGAGCGGTTCGTCCAGCACCCAATCCCATTTGTCGATCTCCGGGTTCTTGATCGCCGCTGCTAGCTCCGCTGGCTCGGGTCGCGGTCCGGCGAGCAGCTGCGCGACCGTGGCAGCCACCTCTCCGGCATCGGCCCGGTCGATGCGGATGGCAGGACCTTCCACGTTCGCCGCGAGGCCCTTGGCCGATAGCGCCATCGCAGCGGTGGACAGGGCGCGGTCTCCGGTCCAGGGAAACAGCCGGACTTCTGACTCGCCGGGAACGACCGTCGTCTCAGCCAGCCCGTAGCGGCGAAAGGCGGCCCGACCCTCGGAGAGAAGGCCCTGCGCGTTACGGTCTAGCCACGAGGGCATTTCGGGAGACCGGTAGGTGGCTGACATCTCGGCACGTACCCGATCCGACACGGTGGGGCCGCTGCCCCCGCTGAAGTGCGGGACGCCCCCTTCGGCCATCTCGACCTGGACAATCCGCCCTCTCCTATCCGCGTCCACCACCTTCCAGCGTTTCCCTGCAAAGATCAGCAACGCGCCCGAGCGAAGAGGTTGGTAGATGGGGATGGTTCCGAGGGTCTTCCCCGCGGTGACGATCCGCCATTCGTCGGCGGTATGGAATGCGGTGTAGAACCGGTAGTTGTTCACCTGGTGCTCACCAGCCTGCCCGTGCAGCAGCAGCCCTTCGGAGTTCTGGGTCAGCAGGTCATGGCCCGCCATCGCCCGGAGCAACCGGACGAAGCGCTCCTGGTCCACCAATCGGAACGGACCGGGCCCGCACAGCGCACCGTACAGATCGGAAGCGGTCGCTCCGCCGTGCTGGGCGATCGCCGACATTATCTGCTGGACCAGTGTCGAGTAGTTGAACCCGGGATCGTCGGGGGACTCGAGCCACCGGTCAAGCATCAGGCGAACCATCGCGGTGGTCTGCACCACGCCGCAGCGCAGCGCGTCGGCCGGGACGGATCGGGCATGGAGGGATTGTTCGGTGATGTAGAGGCGCAGCACGGCCGGGTCGTCGCGGCGTCCCGAGCGCCCCAGGCGCTGCCACAGGGATGACACCGACGGCGGCGGGCCCAGCTGCGCGACGCTCGCAACTGTACCGATGTCGATCCCCAATTCCAGGGTAGAGGTGGACACGGCGGTGGCCGGTCGGGCAGGGTCCTTGAGCTGTTCCTCGGTCGCCTCCCTGAGGTCCTTGGACAGGTTGCCGTGATGGGGCCGGAACTCGTTGGGGACCCGTTCCCCGGCACTCCGGCGGGAGAGCAGATCGGCATAGGCCTCCACGGCGTTGCGCGAGTTGGCGAACACCAGGTTGTCCTGACCCCGCAGGCGCTCGTACAGATGGTCGGCGATCTCGCGGTTGGCAGTGGCCGGTCCCTGCTCGACAGCCGCATCCTCGGCTTTGGCCGCGCCCGCGGCTAGGGCGCCCGCCGGAGGGGTGGTCGCCTTCTCGGGGGCTATGTAGCCGCGCATCTGCAGCATCAATCCTCGCCCGTCCGACTCCGATTCCACTATCGCCACCTGCTCCGGGTTGTTCGGACGGAGGAAGGCAGCGGCCGCGCTCGTGTCGCCCAGGGTTGCGGACATGCCGATGCGGGGTGGTCGCCGCCGGATGGCCAGCTCGATCCGGTGCATGAGGGACTGCAATTGGGCGCCCCGCTGGGTGGTCAGGAAGGAATGAAGCTCGTCGATCACCACATAGCGCAACCCGGAGAGCAGGCGGGAAACGATCGGACCGCGGTTGACAAAGGTGGCTTCCAAGGATTCGGGAGTGATCAGCAGCACCCCGGACGGCTCGTCCGTCACTTTCCGCTTCGCCGCTGTCGACACGTCGCCATGCCAGCGATGCACGGGCACGTCCACGCGCTCGCAGAGATCTTGAAGGCGCTGGTACTGGTCGTTGATCAGGGCCTTCAACGGCGAGATGTAGAGCACCTGCACGCCGACCGAGGCTCTTCGGATCGGCACCGGATCCACCCGAGCCTCGTGCGCGGCCCGAACGCCTGGCCGTTCCGCTCCGTTCTGCTCGTCACCGTTCGCCAGGCTCGACAAGATCGGCAGGAAAGCGGCCTCGGTCTTTCCGGCGGCCGTCGCCGCGGCGATGATCACATCGCTGTCACCGTCGAGAATGGGGGCCGTGGCGCGTTCCTGAGCGTCGTGCAGGGTGGTCCAGCCCTGGTCGTACACCCAGCGTTGTATCCGCGGATGCAGCCGGGTGAACGCCGATGACCCGGTCGGCTCAGAGACGGAAGTGGACGAGGTTGTCATCAGCGTCCTCCGCCGTCGGAGGCGGTGGCGAGGTCCCGTCGTCCGACTCGATCGGGGCGAGGTCCGGATTCGTCTCCACCTGGATCTCCACCCGATCAACCAGCTCCGGCCACCGCACGCCGGGATTCTGGTCGAGCACCGCCAGCAGGTTCACGAACTCCTTGATGGTCGTGCGCGGCGTCCGGAAATAGGCGTCGCCGATCCGCGAAGCGCAGTGGCGCATGAAAGCCTCCAGAGCGTCGTCGGGCAGCAGGTAGGCGGCGGGGTCTCCGCCTGCGAAGACGTGCCGCAACTTGGTGAGGAGCACGTACATGTCCTCGGGCGACAGGTTGGCGAGTCGTATCACCGGCCCCGAATAATCGACCAGGCCTTTGCGTGTGAAGGTGTTCTCGGCGAGACGCGATTGGAGGGCAGGGTAGGAGTAGAGGCCGCGCCGGGTGTCGAGCAGCGTTTCGGGGGTGCCGCCGAACACGAAGCCCAGTCCGGCTGCCGAACCCTGCAGGCAGTCGTTGAGGATGCGCAGCACTTGTTCGTAATTCGAGTTACGGGCCCGCGTATGGGACATCTTGTAGAGGTTCACCATCTCGTCCAGGCAGACCAGCAGCCCGGAGAACCCGGCGAGACGGACGAGTCGGGCGAGGAGCTTGAGATGGTCGTAGAAGGTGCGGTCGTCGATGATGGTCCGCACGCCGAGCGCCTGGCGCGAGTCGGTTCGGGTGGAGAACTCCCCACGCAGCCAACGCACCACATCGGAGCGCAGCTGGTCGTCTCCGGTGTCGTAAGCATGCCAGTAGGCGGCGATGACCTCTGCGAAGTCGTACCCGCCCACCATCTCCTGGAGATCGGCCAGCCTCTGGCGAATCACGGTTTCGGGCCTGGCGCCTTGCGAGCGGGCAGCGTTGAGGCAGACGGTGATGAACCTCTCCACCACCGACTGCATGGCTCCGCCTTCCGGTTTGGCCCGCGTCGACAGGTTGCGCATCAACTCTGCGTAAAGCCCTCTCGCCTGACCCCCGGTGGCTTGAAGACGACGCTCCGGTGACAAGTCAGCGTGGATGGTCACCAGCTTGCGTTCGAGCGCGATCGACCGGACCAGGTTCAGGAAGAACGACTTGCCGGCACCATACTCGCCGACGATCAGGCGAAACGCCGAACCACCGTCGGCGATCCGGTCGATGTCATCGACGAGAGCGGCCACCTCATCGGCGCGCCCGACTTGGATGTGCTGCTGCCCGACCCGAGGCACGACGCCGGCTCGCAGCGATTGGATGATGGCGTCGCGGTCCCGAGGGCGGATTCTGGCCGTTGAATAGGTTAGAGACGTCAACATAGCTCCTTCACCGCGTATGGATTGAGCACCACAGGATCGAACCCTTCGACAACCGGTTCGCCGCAGGTGTCCATGGATATTTCGTTAATTACATCGAGTGCCCCGTCGAGCATGGGCAAGCCGAACGACACGGCCATCTCTTCGGCGGCGCGGCGCTCCCATTCGGGTTCGGCGGCCATCGCGGACAGGAGGCGCCGGTGTGCTCTATCCAGAGCCTCGATTGTCGACCCGAAGTCAGGATCGGCGGGCGCCGGGGCTGCTTCCGCGGGGTTCTCATCCGTGAAGATACCTTCCAGGAAAGCCGACACGCGAGCGGTCTCGGCGAGCCGGACCCGGACCTTCTCAGCGTCCAGGGCGCCCGGTGAGGTCGGTCTTGCCGACGACTCGGCATCCGGGATGGCCCAGCGTGGCGCGCTTTGCGTGTTCCGCAGCGTCACAGGTAGCGGGTCGTCGAGGTGTAGGCCGTGCAGTTGCCGGTATAACTCGGCATCGTCCAATCCGAGGTGTCCGAACATCTTTTCCAGCGCGGTGATCTGCTTGGGAGTCGCGGCGCCGTCCGACATCGCGAGGGCGACCAGAAACCCGCCCACCCCGGCCCGACTCTCCGGCAGGATTGCCTCCACCTTCCCCTTGACTCCGTACATACCGAGGCGGCCGGTGGCCAGGAACTCCATATGGGCGCCCGCCCTGCGGCGCTCAGCGGCATTGAGGCTGTGCTTCTGGCCGACGTAGTCGACGGCGAAACTCAGCCGGCTCGGGCTGATCAGTCCGTCCGCTCCGGCGACCACCGCAGCCAGGTGGAGGAGAGGCTTGGCCGCGGCGTACGCGTCCGACGGCGCGTCCCCAGCCCCGTCCGGCAGCGGGAACAGCACCGCCGAGCCACCTGGCTTCGGAGTAGGCGCCCCGAACCTCACGTCGGGTTCGATGCCCACGCCGAGCCGGCCGAGCAACGTCGCCAACGACTTGGCTTCTCCCGCAGTGAGCTTGCCGGGGTGACCGGGCGACCATCTCTCCAGCAGGTCGGCCATGGCGACCACCGAGGTTGGCCCGCCGGACAACTTCTCTGCTGCCCAGTCGCGCAGATCGTCGAGGATCGGACCTCCGCGCGCCTCAAGTAGGACGTCCGGCAGCAAGCACATCGCTGCAGCGCTCCGGGCCCGGTCGGGATGCTTGCCGATGAAGCGGCTGTACGCGTCCAGTTCGTCGGCGCACTCCCGAGCCAGCTTCCACAGCCTCCTGATCGGAGCGGTCAGCAGGCTGACATCGGGAATCCCATCAAGGGCTATCTCCACGGTTCCGCCGTAGCCGAACTCGAAATCACCGCCCAGGCGCTCGTCGCCCATGAGCCCGTGAACGCTGGGGATCGTGAAGCCCCTGAATCCGTGCGAGGCCGCGTCGTAGCCTATCCGGAGGTCATGGGCCGGACGGCGGATCTTCATGCCGCCGCGGTACCTCGTCCGGTAGCGAGCCATGAACAGTTCGTCGAACTCCGTAGGGCATCGTTGAGCCGACGTGCGAAGGTTGGTTTCAGGGTGGTGGTAGAGGTAGCTGAGCGCCCAATCCGGAGGGATCTTCGAGCCGTCCGCGACCAGCTTTCCGAGACCGACGAGAGTGGTGAGGTTGCTCCGCCACCCCGTCTCGTCGAGCGCCGCTTGGCCGGCAGGGACATCTGCTTCACGGAACGCCAGTGCTTCGAGGAGGCAGAGAAGGCTGAACGCATGTGCAGAGATGGTCTCGTCGTGCCCGTAGATGGCCGCCAGACGCAGTATCTCAGCCCCGATGGTCGGCACATCCGGATGGCTGAGGTCCGAGCCGATGTCGAAGAACAACCTCCGTTCCAGGCCGAAGAAGAACATCAGGACGTAGCCGATGGAGGTGCGTTCGTCAGCGCGGCCTCCGGCCAGCCACTCCAGGAATGCGGCGCGAGCCCGCGGGCTGGCGCTGTCGTATGAAGGCCAGGCATCCAGCGTCCGCCCGCTGCGGTCCGGATGCCTCCAGTCCACCGGAAGATCGGGGTCAATCAGGCAAGGCTCGATCCAGTATCCGTTCGCAGAGGGCGCGCCTGACCCGACGTACACCATCCCGGCCTCGATCCACCGGCCCTGCACGAAGATCTGCTTGCCGGGGGGAACCCAGGTCGCCTGGCCGGGCTCGAACTGCGCCGGTTCCATGTCGGACAGCACCGACTCCGGGAGAAGGGACTCGGTCGGATGGCAGTCACCGCACGGGCACGCGCCAAGGGGCTCGGTCGCCCGGAGGTTCCTTCTGTTGCGGGCGGAGCGCCGCGCTCTCGCCCGCTGCTGGTGGCGGCTGGGCCTCCGCTTCTGTTTGGGCCTACTCACGATCCCCTCCCAGGTTGTTCCTGCCAGGGGCAACAGGAGGTGTTACGCAGCTACGACTATGGCCAACATACACCCGACGGAGGCAGACTTCTAGACCCTCCGGAAGGGCCAAACCACAAAGATGTAATCTAGCATCGCCGAAGTCGTGTCGGGATGATCCGAGGTCGGTTGTCGAGAGGAACCCGCACGGCGCCGGCCAGAACCTCCATGGCGCACCGCGTCGCAGGTGGCTATCTCGGCATCCAGCAAGTCCTCCACGAGATTGCACACGGGGCTTCCTGTCCCGCGCAAGAACTCCACCCAGGCGGAGGTGTCGATGAGGATCACAGATGGCGGGAGGCGTCGTCACCAACCTTTGTCAGGGTGTTGGTCCGCGGATCCGGGGTGCGGCGATGCTGGTGACCGGTTGCCATACCTTCCTCCACAGGCTTAGCGGTTCGGCGGTTAAGTAGCCGAGTAGGGTCCTGCTTGTGTTCGGCGTTTTCGACTTTCGGAGAACAGCCTGGCTATCCGGCCTCTCTCGAGATGGCGCCGGGTTGGTCGGGGGCGGGTACCGCCCATGATCGGATGGATTCTTGGGATCCTGGTGTGGGTGTACATAGCGGTCCTGTTAGGGGTCATGGCGCTGGGTGTGTGGTCGATCATCAAGAAGAGGCGCAGCAAGCGAGAGGGCTGACGACCGATCGAAGCCGGAGCGTTAACAACGGAATCCGTGATGGTTACGTATGTGCTGGCCGGCCGTGTCAGGACTTGCCGGGTCGGGCTACAGTGACACGCCGAGGACCGACCGGGTGAGGGCGCGATGGGCAAGAAGATGAGGATCGTGCGGATCAACGGCTTCCGCATCCCGGGTCTCGAATACCCGAGCAAGCCGCTGGCCGACCTGCTGGAGTTGAAGAACGAAGACACCGAGTTAGTGGTCCGGGACGCCCCCGACGCGTTCGTTCATTTCGTAGAGCAGAACTACGAGAACGAGATGGTGGCGGTGCTCCATGCGCGGGAGGCGTGGAAGGTGGAGAGCGAGGGGGACGCGGACGCCATGATCATCCGCTGCAACGGCGAGCCGGGTGTCAAGGCGGCCCGGGAACTGTGCGACACGCTGGTGATGGGATCGGCGTGCGCGGTCCAGCACGTCGCCTCGATGCTGGGTCGCAAGTTCTCCTACGTGATCGCCGGCAAGGAGGAGGGCGATGACGGGATCGACATCGACCACACCAAGGACACGTTGATCACCGCCGCCCAGCACTACGGCCTCGAGCACAAGCTGGCCTCGATCCGCAACGTCAACGTGCCGCCCACCGGTTTCAACGAGTTGATCGCCACCGACGAGGAACTGGAGCCGGTCTTCACGGCCGCACTCGAGGAGGCCAAGAAGGCGATCTTCGAGGACGGCGCCGAAGTGATCATCGGATACGGCGGACCTCGCCTCCACGACTACCTGGTAAAACACCTGTCTCCATACGGGGTGCCGGTGCTGAGCACGGATCACACACTGCTCAAGGTGACCGAGATGCTGGTGCAGCTAGGCCTGTCCCAGAGCAAGCGGACGTATCCGAAGCCGCGCCAGATCTACGACTTCCACGTGACAGCCGAGGTGGTCAACCCCGACCTACCGGCCTAACGAGGCCTGGTGCCTCAGTTCTCGAGGACGGCGGTGATCAGGACGTGGATGATCATCCCGAAACCGAGGTCGACGAGGTAGGTGTTCCGGGCCGGGCGGTCCCCGTCGTCCGGGAACATCTTCAGCCACTCGTCGTTGACAAGTGAGCGGTAGGCGTTGTCCTTGATGTTGAAGATCACCAGGGCGATGTCGTCGGTGGAGCCGCCGGCGTTCTCGACGATGGTGCGCATGTGCTGGAAGACCAGCTCGACCTGGCGCCCCGGGTCCTCCGGGATGGTTCCGGTTTCGGGGTCCATGGCGTGGATGCCGCTCGAGAACACCATGTTGCCGACCTTGGTGGCCATGGGGATGGGCAGGTCGCCGTGGCGGACCCCCGGCACGTCGATGTTGACCCTTCTCGCCATGGCGCTCCTTCCGAACCTTCGGGATCAGACCGCGACCAGGTCCCGGCTGTAAGTGTTCAGGCACTCGGCCCCTCCGGGCCGGCAGACGAACATGTCCTCCACCCGCACGCCCACGGTGCCCGGCCAGAAGATCGACGGCTCGATGGTGAACGTCATGCCCTCCTCGAGGACGGTGGTGTCCTCCTCGGAGATGAAGGGCCGCTCGTGGGTGTCGAGGCCGATGCAGTGTCCGGTCCGGTGACGGAACCAGTCGCCGTATCCGGCCCCGTCGATGACCGCCCGGGTGGCCGCGTTGACCTCCGACGCGGTCGCCCCGGGTACGGCGGCCCGGCGGCCGGCCTCCTGGGCGGCCACCACCAGGCCGTAGGCCTCCCGGTAGCGGTCGTCGGGTTCGCCGACGTGGATGGTGCGGCCGAAGTCCGAGCAGTACCCGTCCACGACGGTCCCGAAGTCGAACGACACCCCCAACCCCTCCACCAGGGGTTCGGCGGTGAGGCGCGTGGAAGCATCCCTGTCCAGGGCAGGACCCATGGCGAACACGCCCGTGTCGAACGAGGGGAACTTCCCGCCGTGCTTCCTCATCAGGTAGTCGACCCGGCTGGAGATCTCGAACTCGGTGACCCCCGCCGCCACCGAGGAGGTGATCTCTCCCATCACCAGATCGCAGATGTGTCCCGACCGGCGCATGGCGTCCAGCTCCACCGGTTCCTTGATCCGCCGCAGGGCGTTGATCTCGTCGTCGAGGTCGACCAGCTCCGCCCCGCCGGTCATCTCCACCATCCGCACCGCGGTCCGCGAGAACGTACGCGCCGACACGCCGATCCGCCGGATGCGGCCGAACCGGGCCAGGGTCCGGGCGAACACTTCCACACCGTCGTCCAGGTTGCGGACCTGCACCACGTCACCTTCCACGCCGCCCGGCAGGTTGAAGGAGGAGTAGCCCTGGGGGATCACGTAGACGGGCTCGCCCTCGGGGCGGAACAGAGCCCCCGTGGTCCACTGGTGCGCGTACTCGATGTTGCCGAACGAGGGCGCCCGGCGGGGGAAACCGGTCAGGTACTCCAGGTCACCCGACGGGAGGACCATGGCGACATCAACTGCTAGTTCGGCGAGCCGTTCCTGGAAGCGGGCCCGCCGGGACTCGTGGTCGAAGGCGCTCACGTCGGGTCGTCGGAGCCGGTTCCCTCCCAGCGGGTGAAGACCTTCTCGGCGTTGCGGTAGAAAACGTCCTTTTTCTGGTCCTCGGTCAGGAAGTCGATGCTATCGATCACCGGGCCCAGATCGTCCATGTACTTGCCGGTCTTGCGGTCGATTCCCGACCCGATGCCGGGGGTCTCGGTGCCGAACAGGCAGTGCTCGGGACCGACGATCTTGAACAGCAGCTCGAGCGATTCCTTGTTGTAGAGCACCGTGTCGAACCAGAGCTTCCGGAGATCCTCCTCGAAGTCCACCTTGCCCTTCTGGACCCGCTGCGCCTGCCAGCGCCCGTACTGGTAGGGGACCGAGCCACCACCGTGGGAGATGATCAGCTTGAGATCCGGGAAGTCCTCGAACACATGGGAGTCCATCAGCGACATGACCGCGATGCCCTCCTCGGTGATGAAGTGGTTGGAGTAGGACTCCCGCTGGTTCTGGCACGACGTGGCGTGGACCAGGCCGGGAACGTCGAGTTCCACCATCTTCTCCCATAGCGGGTACCACCACTCGTCGCCCAGTCCCGGGGTGGCGTAGTCACCCTCGCCGGGATCGGGATTGACCACGCAACCCACGAAACCGAGCTCCGTCACGCAGCGTTCCAGTTCCTCCACCGCGTTGGCCGGGCTGACCCCGGCGCTCTGCGGAAGGCCGGCGACGCCCACGAAGGCTTCGGGGTACTCGGCCACCTGGGCGGCGATGATGTCGTTGACCGTCTCGATGAACCAGTGCACGATGATCTCCGGCTTGCGGGAGTGCATCATCGAATAGGGCCGCGGCGAGATGAACTGCCGGTCGATTCCGTGGCTCCGGAGGCGCTCGATGTGCCATTGACACGATTCGAGGATCTCCTCCTCGGTCGCCCGGATCTTGCCCTTGCCGTGGAACTTCCCGGCGGAGATCAATCCCGCCTGGTAGGCGTAGAGGGCTATTGGTGCTGTTACGTGGCCGTGAACGTCTATATAAGGCATGGGCCGCAAGATACGACGAGCATCGCCCGACCGTCAAACCGGATTCCGAAATCGAAGAACATCGGCTCCATGTTCTATCGGCACAGCCGATGGATCGGTTCGGAAATCATCGTTGGACACCTGCTCGCGTTTCCCGTACCTTCGGGTGACAGACCTAATAAACAGGAGCAGGCCTGCGAGCCTGGCAGTTGGCGATCAGGAGGTCGTTGAAACCGTGATCCGCACCGGCGCCCAGTACATGGAGGGTCTCGAGGCCCCCCGCGAAGCCTACGTCGACGGGGAGCGCGTCGAGGACGTGACCAAGTTCCCCGCCTTCCGCCGTCCCATCGAGTCGTACGCCCGGGTCTACGACATGAAGCACAGTGCCGAGTTTCAGGACCGCATGACCTACGTGGAGAACGGGGAGCGATTCGATCTCAGCTTCCTCGTTCCCAGGACCCACGACGAGCTCCGTGCCAAGGGCCTGGCATACAAGACGTTTGCGGAGGGCTCTTACGGGTGTCTCGGTCGAGGGCCCGAGTCGATGGCGGCCCTCGTGGCGGGCCTGAGCGTCAGCGCCGACTGGTTCGACCAGTTCGAGAAGGGCGGATCACAGCGGATCACCGACTACTACAACCACGTCAAGGACAATGACCTCTTCGTCACCCACGCCCTCGGGAATCCCCAGTCGGACCGCTCCAAGCCTTCCCACCAGCAGGAGAACCCCTACCTGCATCTGCGCATCAAGGAGAAGACCTCGAAGGGTCTGGTGGTCAGGGGCGCCAAGCAGCTGGCCACGGCGGCGCCCTTCGCCGACGAGGTGCTCGTGTTCCCCAACGGGCGCCAGTTCGTCCCCGGCGACGAGGCCTACTGCCTGTGCTTCAGCATCCCCACCACCACCCCCGGCCTCAAGCTGCTCTGCCGGGAGCCGCTGGTGAAGGACGACCGGCTCAACGTCTACGACTCGCCGCTCAGCTCGCGCTACGAGGAGATCGACGCGCTCCTGGTCTTCGACGACGTTCTGGTCCCTTGGGACCGGGTCTTCTTCCACAGCAGCAAGGAGGCGGCCAACAACATGCGGTTCATGACCGCGGTCGCCGCATTCTCGGGCCACCTGTCGATCCAGAGGGCCATCGTGCGCTCCGGCCTGACGGTGGCGGTGGCCATGGCGCTGTGCGCCTCCGTCAAGACGAACGTGTTCCCCAACGTGGGTGAGAAGCTGGGACGGATAGCCGCCATGCACAAGGCCGCCGAGGCGCTGCTGTTCAGGGCCGAGGAGGAGCCGCGGGTCGGGGACGACGGGGTCTACTACCTGAACGCCGATGCCCTCACCGCCCACGGCCTGCTCTTCCCCGACTTCTACAACACCATGCTGGAGACCATCAAGCGGACCGGGGCGGCCGGGTTGATGCTCACTCCCACGGCAGGCGAGTTCCGTGGCGAGGTGGCCGAGTTCGCCAACACCTACTTCGCGGGCGCTGACGCCATGCCCGGTGAGGAGCGGGTCCAGATCGCCAAGCTGGCCTGGGAACTGGCCGGCGGTCCCATTGGCCAGCGCCTCGCCCACTACGAGCGTTTCTACATCGGCGAGCCGATGTTCGTGGCCTCCTTCTACGCCCGGGCGGTCCAGATGGGCGACGGTCAGGCGCTGCTTGACCGCCTGATCGAGGAAGGCCGTCGCTACCTGGACGAGGGTCCTTTCCGGCTGTGAGCCTGCTGGACGGTCCATGAATCGTGCGGATCAGGCCCTGAAGACGGGCGCTCGGCTTACGGCACTGGATGCCGCGGACCCGCGCGCCTACCGCGACACGATGGGCCTGTTCGCCACCGGGGTGACGGTCATCACCATGGCGTCCGGCAACGAGTACCACGGGATGACGGCGAACGCGGTCATGTCCGTGTCGCTGACACCCCCTCTGGTGGCCGTGTCGATCGCCCTCGACAGCTTCAGTAACCGGTTCATAAGGAAGGCGCGGGGTTTCTCGGTGAACATCCTCGGGCAGGATGACGTCGGTGTGGCGCTCGGATTCGCGCGCCCGGCGGCCCGGGGGGAGGAACTGTTCGGCGAGGAAACGGTGCTCGGACCCACGGGCGACCCCGTTCTGGACGGATCCATCGGCCACGTGGGTTGCTCGCTCAGGTCCGTCTACGAGGAGGGTGACCACTCGATAGTCGTCGGTCACGTAGACGCCCTACTCAAGGACGAGCGGTCACCTCGCCCGCTCGTGTTCTTCGGGGGCCGCTTCTCGTCGACGACTTGCCATGCGTGCGTGGTGGACGGCGACCTGACCGAAGTGCTCCACTCCCTGCACCTGGTTTGAGGTGGTGCGATGGTAACCGTTGAGACGACTGGCGCCCGGCGGTCCACCGGTCACGTACCGATAAGATCACCCGACGGCACAGCGGTTCGACAGGAGAGCTAGAGATGGCAGAACTGGTACTGGGGCTCGGTGTCTCGCACACTCCCCAGATGAGCATGTCCAGCGATCACTGGGCGGAGTACGCGTCGAGGGATGCCACGGCATTCCCCCTGATCTGGAAGCGCAAGCGGTGGGACTACCAGGATCTGGTGGAGGCGCGGGCCTCCGAGGGTGTCGCCGAGCAGGTCAACGACGAGGTCTGGGCCGAGAAGTACGAGCGGATCAACGCGGGGGTGGCTCGACTGGCGGCCGCTCTGGCCGAGGCCCGGGCCGACGTGGTGGTGATCGTGGGGGACGACCACCACGAACTCTTCTCCGAGCAGAGCATGCCCACCATCGCGGTCTACTGGGGGGAGACCATCGACGCCTTCCCGCCCGAGTGGATCTTCCCGGCGGTGGAACCCGCCGCCTGGGCGCTGTTCGGGGAGCAGCCCGAGACCTACCCGTGCGACGCCGAGATGGGAAAGTTCCTGATCACCGATCTCAACCGCCGCGGCTTCGACGTGGCCCAGGTGAACGCGGCGCCCGAAGGGCAGTCGGCCGGCCATCCCTTCATCGCCATCCGCAACCGCCTGATGGATCGTGACCGGGATCCGATCCCCATGGTCCCGGTGGTCCTCAACACCTATTTCCCGCCCAACACGCCCACGCCGGTCCGGTGCTGGGAGCTCGGCAAGGCATTGGCGGCGTCGATCGCCGCCTACCCGGAGGACATCCGGGTGGCCGTGGTCGCCTCGGGAGGGCTGAGCCACTTCGTGATCGACGAGTCGATTGATCGCCGCATGCTCGAAGCCGTGGCGTCGGGGGACGACGGCCGGATCGCCGAACTCGAGGCGGAGGACTTCGTGTCCGGAACGTCCGAGGGACTGTGTTGGATCGCGGTCGGCGGCGCTTGCGAGAGTCTCGATATGGAACTCGTGGCTTACGTGCCCGGCTACCGCACCGAGGCGGGAACCGGCACCGCCATGTGCGCGACCATCTGGAGCTGATCCGTGGCCCGTTCGATGCTGGTGATCAGTGCCCACGCCGCCGACTTCGTGTGGCGGGCCTCGGGGGCTGTCGCCACGCACACCGCGGCTGGCGGACGGGCCACCGTGGTCTCCCTTTCCTACGGGGAGCGCGGGGAGTCCGGCGCCCTGTGGAGCCAGCCCGGCCAGACGCTGGAGGCGGTGCGGCGGATACGGCGCGAGGAGGCGACCGCAGCGGCGTCGGTCCTCGACGCCGACTTCGTGGCTCTCGACCTGGGCGACTACCCGCTGGTGATCGACCACCAAGCCACGCAACGCCTGGTGGACCTGTTCATCGAGACCGTTCCCGACGTCATACTGATCCATGCTCCGAACGATCCCTTCAATCCCGACCACCCGGTTGCCTCCCAGGCGTCGCAGCGGGTCCGGCTGCTCGCCATGGGCGCGGGCGGGGTCCCGGCCGCTTTTCCCACCATCCCCCCGCCGGCCATGTACGCGTTCGAGCCCCATCAACCCGACCTGTGCGACTTCAAACCCGACACCTTCATTGACATCACCCCCGTGTGGCCGGTCAAGGCCAAGGCCTTGGAGGCGATGGGCGCCCAGACCTACCTGCGGGACCACTACACGGAGCGGGCCCGGCAGCGGGCGTTCCAGGCTCGTTATATCGGCGCCGGCCCGGAGGTGGAGTACGTGGAGGCCTTCCAGCGGCTGACGCCCGAGATGAAGGGCTCCTTGTGAGCGGACCCCGTCGCGATCCGGGCGTGCGCGTCGCCGTCGACATAGGCGGGACCTTTACCGACGCCGTCGCCACCTGGCCCGACGGCAGGACCGAGAGCGCCAAGGCGCTTTCCATCGCCGGGGCACAGGATGCCGGAGTCATGCAGGCCGTCTCCCTCATGGAGGTATCCCTTCCCGAGGTGAGGGACTTCATCCACGGGACCACCACGGCCCTGAACGCGCTCCTCCAGCGCAACGGCGCTTCGATGGCCCTGGTGGTCACCGGCGGGTTCCGCGACGTGTACGAGATCGGTCGGGCCAGCCGGCCCGAGATGTACAACATCCACTACCGGCGCCCTGAACTCCTCCTCCGGCGCCGGGATATATTCGAGGTCGGGGAGCGGACCCTGGCCGACGGGACGATCCGCATGCCCCTCGACAGCACCGGGATCCGCGACCTCGCCGAGCGGCTGCGCGGGCGTTACGAATCGGTGGCGGTCTGCTTCATGCACTCGTTCCGGTGGCCCGCTCACGAGCAGGAGGCCGCCGCCATCCTGCGGGAAGAGCTCCCCGGCACCAGCGTGGTGGCCTCCCACGAGGTCACGGCCGAGTGGAGGGAGTACGAGCGCTGGTCCACCACCCTGGTGTCCGCCTACGTGACGCCCAGGATCAGGGACTACCTGGAGGCCCTGGAGTTGCGCCTGGCTGCTGGCGGGCTCCGGTCACCGCTCCACGTGATGCAGTCGAACGGCGGGGTGATGACCGCCCAGACCGGGCTCCGTAGAGCCGCCCAGACCCTGTTCTCCGGGCCGGTGGGAGGAACGGTGGCCTCAGAGGCGATCGGCGGGGCCATCGAATCGAACCAGCTGATCTGTGTCGACATGGGCGGGACCTCCTTCGATGTCTCGCTGGTGGTCGACGGTCGCGCCGACATCGACAGCGAGGTGGAGATAGAGGGCCACCCCGTACTCACCCCCTCTGTAGCGATCCACTCCCTGGGCGCGGGCGGGGGATCCATAATCTGGGTCGAAGCGGGCGGTCTCCGGGTGGGACCCGCATCGGCAGGCGCCATGCCCGGCCCGGCCTGCTACGGGCACGGCGGGGTGAGCGCAACCGTCACCGACGCCAACGCGCTCCTCGGGCGGATCCCCGAGATCGCCAGGTTTGCCGGTGCGCTCGATCTGGACCTCGAGGCGGCCGAGGCCGCTCTGGAGAAGGTCGCGGCCGAGCTGGGGCTCGATGCCCGCGAACTGGCGCTGGGCGCCATAGAGGTCGTCAACGCCATGATGGCCGACGGCATCCGCGAGATCACCGTCGGGCGGGGTATCGACCCGCGGGATTTCGACCTGCTGGCCTTCGGCGGAGCAGGGCCGCTCCATGCCGCCGCTCTGGCCGATGAGATGGGCATGTCACGGGTGATCGTGCCCCACGCTCCGGGGGTCCTGTCAGCGTGGGGGATGCTCCAGGCGGACGTGCGTCACGATCTGGCGCGGTCCCTCTACGGACGCTTCGATTCTCTCGACCACGAGGCGGTCGGGTCCGCCTTCGAGGATCTGAGGGGCGAAGGCCGGACGTTGCTCGCAGCGGACGGGGTCGAGGCCTCCGACATGGACTTCCGCCCCTCTGTCGACCTCCGTTACTTCGGGCAGGAGTACACGCTGACCGTACCCATCCACGATGCTCAGGGGCTCGACGACCCGGCTCGGGTGGCCGCCGACTTCCATGCCGCCTACCAGGCCAGATACGGGCACTCCAACCCGGGGGAAACTGTCGAGCTCGTGAGCGTGCGTATCTCGGCGGTCGGCCTGCGCCGGCCCACCGATCTTCCCCTCCTGCCCGGATCGTCTCCCGCCCGGGCCTTGATGAACCTCCCGGCCGACTTCGGTAACGGACCGGAGCCGACGGACGTGTACCGGCGGGCCGACATGGGCCGCAGCCAGGAGCTTGACGGTCCCGCCATCGTGCTGGAATCCGGTTGCACCACGCTGGTGCCGCCCGGATGGCGGGCCGCCACTTCGGATCCCGGCCCCCCCGGGATGGGGAGGGGGGGCGGAGGGGGGCGGGAGCGAGGAGCTTGACGGCCCCGCCAGCGTGCTGGAATCGGGTGCCACCACGCTGGTGCCGCCGGGATGGCGGGCCGCCACTTCGGATCGAGGCCACCTGGTGATGGAGAGGGGCGGTAGTTGATGGAACGCAGGATGGATCTGCTCGGCGGTCCGGCCGGCTCGCCCGACCCCGGTTTGGTCGATCCGGTGACCGTGGAGGTCATCCGCAACGCCTTCCTGTCGATCGCCCGCCAGATGAACAAGAACCTGTTCCGGTCCGCCTACACCCCGATCATCTACGAGATGAAGGACTGCTCGGTGGGCATCTTCGACCGCCGGGGCCGCCTGCTGGGCCAGTCGCCGGGCCTCCCGATGTTCCTCGGCAACTTGGAGCTCGGTATCAAGGTCACCACCGAGCTCCTCGGCGGGACGGACGGCTACGTCCCCGGCGACGTGTACATGGTCAACGATCCGTATCTGGTGGGTAGCCACACCTACGACGTCAACATCTTCTCCCCGGTGTTCCTCGGGGACACGCTCATCGGTTTCGGGGCCACCAAGGCCCACTGGCTGGACATCGGGGCCAAGGAAGCGGGCCGGCCGGTGGACACCACCGAGATATACCAGGAGGGATACCGCTTCGGACCCACAGCCGTCTACCGGGCCGGCGAGCCCGTCCGGGAGGTCATCGACTACATAACCCGGAACAGCCGCCTGCCCCGTTCGGTCTGGGGTGACCTCCATGCCCAGATCGCCGCCTGCCGCACCGGCGAGCACCAGCTGGTGGCCCTGCACGAGCGTTTCGGGACCGACACCGTGGAGCGGGCCGCCGACCAGATATTCGCCCAGTGCGAACACCTGGACCGGGAGGCGGTGCAGGCCATCCCTGACGGTCTCTACCGGGCCGCCGCCCACATGGACTCCGGTGGTCCCGGCCTGCCGCCGGTCGAAGTGTGCGTTGCCGTGCGGATAGAGGGTGACCGGATGACCATCGACCTCGACGGGTCGAGCGGTCCGACGCACGGGCCGGTCAACTCGCCGATGCCCGGTACCCTCGCGGGGGCGCGCCTCGCCTACAAGTGCCTCATCAACCCCAACGTGCCGGTGACCGGTGGAACCTTCCGGAATCTGGAGGTGGTGGCGCCCGAGAACACCGTGTTCAACGTCTCGGAGCCCCACGGGACCATCTACTACTACCCGCCCCTCGGCCTGATGATCGACCTAGTCATCAGGGCGCTGGCCGACGTGCTTCCGGACGAGGTGGTGGCAGGTCAGACGGCCGACCCGATGAACGTCACCTTCGTGGGGCGCCGCGAGGACGGCTCGCAGTTCGTCACCGCCGACGCCACCGCAGTCGGCTGGGGCGCATCATCCCGGTCCGACGGCGCCAACGGGATGATCAACTACGGCGCCGGGGACCTCAAGAACATCCCCGTGGAGGTGGTGGAGACCAAGTATCCCCTGATGGTCCGGCGCTACGGCCTCAGGGAGGACTCGGGCGGCATCGGGAAGCACCGGGGAGGGCTCGGGATCGTGCGCGAGTACGAGACCCTGGCTGACGGCATGAACCTGACCCTGTGGCTCGAGCGTTCGCAGGTGCCGGCCTGGGGACTGCACGGGGGCCGCCCCGGCAGGGCCACTACCGGCACGCTGACGATCGGCGGCACATCCGAGACGATTCTCAAGACCCCCCCGCGCCGGCTTCCCGCTCATAGCGTGCTGGTGGTGGAGACCGGCGGGGGCGGGGGCTACGGGGATCCCGCCGAGCGCGATCCCGAGGCGGTGACGGACGACCTTACCGACGGCTATTACTCGTCCTGGATCGATGTGCAAGAATGAGCGGGCCAAGAGGCTCGAAGCGTACGGACCCCGCCCGGACCTTAGGAGGATCGTGTAAGCGGGAGAAGAGACACCGCCGCGGCGCTCGCGCCCGGCAATCGAACACAGGGAGGACAGAACATGAACTTAGGCAGTTATCGGCTCAGGCATTTCAAGTGGGTGGCAATCCTTGCCGTCCTCGCCATGGTCGCCACGGCATGTGGCGGCGATGACGCCGCGGACGAAACGCCGGCGACTCAGGCGACCCAGGCGCCCGCCACCGAGGCGACCCAGGCAGCGACTACCACCACCGAAGCCATGATGGAGGAATCCGGCGAGGAGATGCATGAAGAGGGCGACTCCGAGGAGGCAGTGGATGCCACCCTCGCGACGGAGGGCACCACGACCACCGTGGCGCCGGGACTCGTGCGGCCCCAGGTCCTCGAGGACATACCGTTCGTATTCTCGAACATCGCTCAGACCGCCAGCCTCGACCCGGCAGTGGCCTGGTCGTCCGACGGAATGTTGTTCGTACGCAGCGCCTACGACACGCTGCTCGAGTACCCGCCCGGCTCCCAGCCGGCGGTCGCCCAGCCTGCGCTGGCCAGCGAGTGGTCGACCGAGGACGGTCTTACCTACACCTTCACGCTGCGCGACGATGTGAACTTCCACGACGGCAACTCCTTCGACTCGACCGACGTGGTGAGGAGCCTGGAGCGGATCCAGGCCATCGGCCAGGGTCCCTCCACCCCGCTGCGGAACGTGGTGGGCTACGAGGCGACCGGACCCTACGAGGTCCAGATCACCCTCGGCCAGCCCGACACGTTCTTCACGGGCCTGCTGCCCAAGGTTCCGATCGTTTCGGCAGAAGCCATCGAGGCCAACGCCACGGCCGACGATCCGTGGGCCGAAGCCTGGTTCGCCGAGAACGAGGCGGGCTCCGGTCCGTACGTGCTCGACACGCTGGCGGCGGACATGATCACCCTCAACGGATTCACCGACTACTGGCGGCCGTTCGAGCCGGGCACGCCCACGAGGGTCACCCTGCGGACCGACCCGGACGCCTCGACAGCCGTGTTGCTCATGTGCCAGGGCGAGGTCGACTCGATCGGCGGTATCGGCCCCGATCTCGTGGACCAGGCAGTGGCCTGTGAAGGGGTCAAGGCCCTGATCCAGCCCCGCTTCGGGTTGGGGACGGTGGTCTTCAACCAGCTGGCGGACGGACCGATCTCAGACGTGCGGGTACGCAAGGCCATCGCGCTGGCTGTCGACTACGACGGATGGATCTCCTACCTCAACGGGCGGGCCGAGCCGACCACCGGGCCGCTGCCCCCCAACGCCGAGATCGGACCGGTACCAGACGTGATCCGCCAGGATCTCGACCAGGCCCGGGCCCTGATGGCCGAGGCCGGGTATCCGGACGGCGGTCCCGACAACATCCTGTTCACCATCAGTTACGCAGGCCTGCAGTTCCTCTCCTACGAGGCGTTCTTCGGGACGTTGATCACCGAGAACCTGAAGGAGATCGGCATTGGCGTGGACGTGCAGCTGGTCGGATGGCCGGAGCTGGTCCAGCTGACCAAGAGCCCCGAGACGACCACCGACCTGGCGTACCTGATCCTCAACATGACGTCGACGGATCCGTCCACGGTGCTCAAGTCGGCGTACGTGACCGAGGCCTGGGCTGACGAGGGCGGCTACAACTGGGCCTACTACTCCAACGAGATGGTGGACGAGTTGACCGCCGGTGTGTCCGGTATCACCGACGACGAGGAGCGAGGCTTGGTCCTGCGCCAGATACAGGACCAGATCATCGCCGATCAGGTGGCCATCTGGATGCCGCAGCCGATCATCTACCAGCCGGTTCTGGAGAAGTGGGACCTCCTGTTCGAGCCGCTCGACTTCGTGGTCCAGACGCGGTTCTTCCACGCTCGCAACACGGAAATGGGCGGGTGACACAAGGGCGTTACCAGAGGAGATAGGACCGGCGCCGGGTAGGGAGGGTGCTGAAAAAGATGGGGATAGATTGGCCCGCGGTGCATCGACCTAGGCCTTCATCGCCGACCATCGGGCCAGATGGCCATTTTTCAGTACTTTCCTAGCTTCGGCGCCGGTCGCTTGGCGCGGTTCGTCAAGGGGGTCGTATGGCTGCTGCTAGTCGTCCTCGTGGCTGTCTCCATCACCTTCGCGCTCTCCCGGATCGTGCCCGCCGATCCGGCCCGGCTGGCGGCGGGGCTCGAGGCCGGTCCCGAACAGGTGGAGCGGGTGCGCCAGGACATGGGCCTGGACGATCCGGTGATGGTGCAATACGTGCGCTACATCGCCGGTCTGGTCAGGGGGGACTTCGGCGACTCTATCCGGACCCGGGGACCGATCCTCGATGACGTAGTCGAGGCCCTTCCCGCCTCCATCGAGCTCATCGTGGTGTCCTTCGCGATCTTCGCCTCGCTGGGCATCCTGGCGGGAATCATCTGGGCCTACTGGCCGAGGGGGGTGCACGCCATCCTCCTGCGAGCGGTGGCTGTGGCCGGTTCCGCCGTCCCGGTATTCTGGGTGGGTTTGCTGCTCCAGATCGTGCTGGCCGCCCGGCTCGGCTGGTTCCCCGTGGCCGGCAACCTCAACCACGCGGCAGCAGGGATCGCCGAGGTCACCGGCGCCGGCCTGCTGGACGCCCTGATCGCCCGCAGCCCGCCGGCCATGTGGGAGGCCGCTCGAGTGCTGTTCCTTCCCGTCATGACCATCGTGATCCACAACATCGCCCTCACCATCGCGCTGATGCGTTCGTCACTTGCCGACCAGCTCGATCGGGAGTACGTCCGGGCGGCAAGGGCGCGGGGGCTCTCCGAGTGGAGGGTGGTGATGGTGGACGCGCTCCGCAACGCCCTCAACCCGGTGGTCACCATGCTCGGTCTGCAGCTGGGATGGTTGCTGGGCGGGGTGGTGATCGTGGAGGTGATCTTCTCGTGGCCGGGGATCGGTCTGTACGCCTTCAGCTCCTTCCAGGCCTTCGACTACAACGCCATCATGGCCATCACGGTGCTGGCCACGGCCGGCTTCGTCCTGGTCAACGCGCTGGTCGGCCAGATCTACCCGCTGCTCGATCCCCGGATCAGAGAAGCCCGGTGAGCGTCGTCGAGCTTCCCGCCACCGCGGACACCACGTCCCGGACCCGGAAGGCGGGACGGGGCGTCGTCTGGTGGTCGGCGGCCACCGTCGTGGTCCTGGCGGCGCTGGTGTTCATCCCCGGCCTGCTTGCGCCCGGAGATCCCTACACCCTGGACATCGGGAACCGCTTCACCGCTCCCCAGTCCGGCAACCTTTTCGGCACCGACGACGCCGGCCGCGACATCCTGTCACGGGTAATCCACGGGGCCCGCTACTCGATCGGCTCCGCCGTCCTCATCATCACCGTCGCGGTGGTGGTGGGGACGATCTACGGGTCGCTGGCCGCCTGGTACGGAGGGATCCTCGACCGCCTGCTGATGAGGACCGTGGACGTTTTCCTGGCTTTCCCCTACCTGGTGTTCGCCATGGCCGTGGCCGCCTCGCTGGGCCGGGGGCTGACCTCCACGATCGTGGCCCTATCGCTGCTCTGGTGGCCGAGCTACGCCCGGATGATCCGGGGTCAGGTCAAGTCGATCCTCAACGACTACCACATCAGGGCGGCCACCACGCTTGGTGCGAGACGCGGCCAGATACTGCGCTGGCATGTCATCCCCCACACCTACAGCCAGCTGCTGGTCCGTCTCACCCTGGATATCGGCAACGCGCTGGTGGCCCTGACCGGCTTGGCCTTCCTCGGACTGGGCGCCACCCCTCCGCTCCCCGAGTGGGGACGGATGGTGGCCGACTCCAAGCAGTTCGCCCTCACCGCCTGGTGGTACGCGGTGTTCCCCGGTGCGGTCATCTTCCTTACCGTGCTCAACTTCGTGCTGCTCGGCGAAGCGCTCAGGAAGAGGTCCACCTCGTGAGCCTGGTGATGGTGGAGGACCTTGCGGTCACCTATCCGGGCGCCGGGCGGCCGGCGGTCAAGGGCGTGTCCCTCGAGATCGAGTCCGGCCGCACGCTGGCGGTGGTGGGGGAATCGGGGAGCGGGAAGACCACCCTGGCCCTGGCTCTGGCCGGGTTGCTCGACCCCCGAGCGCGGCGACGCGCCTCCCGGCTGGAGATCAACGGAGAGAACCTTCTCGCGGCGGGAAGGCGGAGGTGGAGGCAGCTGCGGCGTACCGACATCTCGTTTATCTTCCAGTCTCCGATCAACTCGTGGAATCCCACCCGGACGATGATCGCCCAGGTTCGGGACGCGATGTCGGCGGCGGGTCATGCAGGACGGATGCCCGAGCTGCTGGACCTGCTGGGCCGCGTGGGCTTCGAAGATCCCGAGAGGCGTCTGGCGGACCTGCCCCACCAGCTCAGCGGAGGAATGCTGCAAAGGGTTTCGATCGCCGTCGCTGTCATCATCGAACCGGCCCTGCTCATAGCCGACGAGCCGACCAGCGCCCTCGACAGCACCGTCCAGTCCGAGATACTGGCCATCCTTGCGGAGCTGAGGTCCGAAGCGGACCTGGCGATGCTGATCATCAGTCACGACCTCAGCGTGGTGGCCCGCGTCGCGGACGATGTGATGGTTCTCTACGGGGGAAAGGTGGTGGAGCAGGGCGCCCGGGCCGCCGTCCTCGGCTCGGCTGTCCACCCGTACACACGGGGGCTGCTGGACTCGGTACCCCGTCTCGACCGGGATCGCAAGACCCCGCTGCCGTCGATGGTGCCGGGGCATCTCCCTGCCGCCGGATGTCCCTTCGCTCCCAGGTGCCGCCTCGTAGTGGACGACTGCCGCCGGGCCGAACCCGAGTTGATACCGGTCGATGCCACCCTTGCGGCTTGCCCTCCGGCCGCGTCCTCGACGGCGATCGCGACATGACCTCCCTACTCGAGTTAACGGGCGTGGACAAGACGTTCGTCACCGACCGCGGCCCGGTCCGCGCCGTTCGGAGGATGTCGATGGCGGTCGGTGAGGGCGAAGTGGTCGGTCTCGTAGGGGAGTCGGGTGCCGGGAAGTCCACCATCGCCAACCTCGTGCTCGGTCTGGAGCACGCCGACGCGGGCCGCATCCGCTTCCTGGGCCGCGACGTGGGGGAGTGGTTGGATAAGGAGGAGGCTCGATACCGGCAAGCCGTGCAGGCGGTCTTCCAGCATCCCTTCCAGGCGCTCGACAGCCGCAAGAGGGTGGGGTGGCTGGTTGCCGAGCCCCTGGTGATCCACCGCAGGGGGAACTCCAAATCGCGCGCCGAGCGTGTGAGGGAGTTGATGGCCGATGTCCACCTCGATCCATCGCTAGTGGACCGCTACCCCCACCAGCTGTCGGGTGGCCAGGCGCAGCGGGTGAACATCGCCAGGGCCCTCGCGCTCGAACCCTCCCTGCTGGTCTGTGACGAACCCGTGTCGGCCCTGGACGTGTCGGTCCAAGCCCAGATACTCAACCTGCTGCTCGAGATAAACAGACAGCGGTCGATGGCCATGTTGTTCATCAGCCATTCGCTGCCCGTGGTACGCCACCTGTCCGACCGGATCGTGGTGATGTACGCGGGAACGGTGGTTGAGGAGGGTCCCGGCGGGGAGGTGTCCGACCGGCCCACCCATCCCTATACGCAGCTGCTCGTATCAGCGGCATCAGTGGTCACCGGCGACCACGGGCAGCCGCGTGGCACGATGCGGGAGGCGATTCCTTCCGTGGGATGCCGCTTCGTCCCCCGCTGCCCGGTGGCCATCGACCGGTGCTCGAGCGAAGAGCCTTCGCTGGATGAGCTGGCGGAAGGCCACTCGTCACGCTGCTGGGTCGCCCGGGATCTCCTCGGGAACGGCTAGGCGAAGCCGGGCCGGCACTAGCCCCAATTCTTCGTGGCTGCCACCGCGGCGGACTATTCCCCGGTGGAGTGAAGACTCGGACCAAACGGTCCGTGAGGCTCCACGACGCGAACGGGTGGGCTCCACCGTTTGAATTGTTCCCTAGGGGATGCATGATCGCCTAGTCAGGAAACCCACGCCTTGTCAGTTGCCCCTCATTAGTGGTCGGGGGTTATAATGTCTTCGGTCAGATCTGCCCATACAGGTGGGAGACCTTCGGACATGGCAGAGGACGGGGATCGCGTAGGGGGCTCCACAAGAGCGCGACGTTTTGTCGCTGTTGTGGGGGTTGTTTTGTTGGTGGTGTGGGCTACCAGCGATTTCAGTTTGGCTCAGAGCGAAGCTTTCGGAGGCGACGGTGGGGATGTTGCGGTGGTCCGGCGTGCATCCCAGCTGGAAGCGGATGACGATGATGACAGCGATGACGATACCCCAACGCCGACTGATGATGACGGGGTGGATACGCCCTATACGGATTACGATGGGTTCAATACACCGCTGACTGATGGTGACGGAGTGGATACTCCCACGCCGACTGATGATGACGGGATAGATACTCCGCTTACTGACCGTGACGGCATCGACACTCCGTACACTGACAATGATGGGGTAGATACGCCGTTGACAGATGGCGACAACTTCAACACTCCGTATACGGATTACGACGGGTTGGACACCCCACTGACCGATGATGACGGGGTAGACACTCCGTATACGGATTACGACGGCGTGGATACTCCTACGCCGACGGATGGTGATGGGGTAGATACTCCGCTTACTGACCGCGACGGCATCAACACTCCGTACACCGACAATGACGGCACCGACAGCGATGGGATCGACACCCCCACTCCGACCGACAATGAAGGCACCGACTCCGATGGGATCGACACCCCCACTCCGACCGACAATGACGGTACCGACAGCGACGTTGACAGTGGTTCCGACGACTCCGATAGCGATTGACGGAGCCGGTCGCTGACGCATCCTCCCAGGCGAGGGTCGTCTTTCCCGAGGATCGGGGCCTGGCTGATCTGCCGAGATTATTCGATCGCGAATGGGTGTGGTCGAGGTATCGTCGGCAGTTCGGTGCCGATGTTCCCGCTCCTCTACAGCTTCGTTTGGGTCTAGTCAGCCAGAGCATCGGGAAGAGGGCTCTGGTGAGTTACACCATTGAATGGTCACCGGACGACTGTCGACCGTCGGAGCATGTGACCCTGAGAATCGAGCGAGACAGGCCGGTTGAACTCTACCGGTATCCCAATGACCCCTACCTGCCCGGACTACAGATGGCGGCAGTACCGGAATCCGCACACCAGCTGGTGAGCCGGCATGTTCTGAACTTTCCAGGCCGGCGCCTGTGGGTGCAACGGATCAGATACCGGCCCGGGAGCCGCGCTGTGCTACGCCATCGAGTGGGCAAGGTGAAACTCTACGCGCGGGTGATGCGGCCCGCGGCGGTTCCCGTTTACTTTAGGGCTGGTGAGTTGGCTGTCCAGTCGGGCTTTGCTCTGCCTCGCGTGGCTGGGCACTGGGAGAACGGCGCGACAATCTGGCTGTCAGAAATACCGGGCAGGAACATGAGACGGCAGATAAGGAAGGGATCCGTTCCAGATACGACCGCGCTTCTAGACGGGTTGGAGCGTCTATGGAACACTGCGCCAATACCCCGGGCTCGGCCATTCAATCTTCCGGGCCTCTACTACCGGGCAAAGCGGTCGATCAAGAACGCCCTTAAGGATGACGACCAAGCTCTTAAGGATCTCAACCATGCCACGAGGCAACTTGATGCTTTCGTCAAGACTTGGCACCCATCGGCTCTTGCACACAACGACTTCTACGATGACCAGATGTTGGTCCTGCCGGACGGCCGGATTTCATTGGTGGACTTTGAGGAAACCGGAGCTGGAGATCCATTACTCGACATTGGTAACTTCCTTGCCCATCTCAAATGGATGTTCCTCTTCAAACGCAGAGGTGTGGATGACGCAAGTGGCGCTTACCACACGACTCTGAGGGAAGCAGCATTGGAGCGTTTCTCCTGGAGCGCGAGAGAACTCGATCTGCGAGAGGCGGTCTGCCTCTTCAGGGTTAGTACGATCGCCGTCCGCCGGCCGAAGCCGGACTGGCGCGCAAGACTGGACGAAGGCTTGAAACTCGTCAACTCCACGCTGGGATAACTCACACCGACGGCACGTGGTCGCCGCCGTCCAGTACGCTCTCGGTGGCCCTAACCACTGCGACGAAGGAAGGCTGGGTGACCAGAGATACCGGCGACTACGGGGGGCGGGCGATGGTGGGACTGAGCAACATCGTTCCCGTGGGGATCATCGACCCCCGGTCCCGGCCCCCGATCAAGGCCTTGATCAGAGATCGCACCTGTACCTACCTCCCGAGAACCCTGAAGAATGTCGCTGCCCGTGGGTGGAGGATGACCCCCCGCTGCCTGGTGGCCATCAATCGGTGCTCGAGCGAAGAGCCGTCGCTGGATGAGCTGGCGGAAGGCCACTCGTCACGCTGCTGTGTCGTTTCGGATCCGGCTCTGCGCGGGGAAGTGGGATGAAAGGTCTGGACGGACCGTCCCTGGCTCTCCGGAAAAGCTGGAATCGATGGACCGGAAGCCTGAGCGCCGTCGCGCTGCTGCTGGCCGTCACTCTGGTGATCCCGCCCGCGGCCGCGTACGGCGCGTCTGCGGGCGGATCGGCGCCGGTTGCCCAGGCGGAGAGGGATCGTCTGGCGAGGGAGTTCTCGGCCGTGCTCTCCCTGCGAGAGGCCTCCGACTCGATGTGCCTGTCGGTGATGCTCGATGACGAGTTGATCTTCGAGTCGCGATCCCGCACCAGTCTCGTCCCGGCGTCGTTGATGAAGGTGGCCGTAGCCTCCGCCGCTCTCGAGGTAATCCCCCCCGACGACGTCTACTCCACAGAGGTGTTCGCCCGTGCCGACGCTCTGGGGTCGGTAGCCGACGGCGTCTTGACGGGCGACGTATATCTCGTAGGGCAGGGCGATCCCGTGCTTTCGACGCCCCGTTACGTCAGCAGATTTCGAGAACCTGTCCCCTACACCGACATCACGATGCTGGCTGACCGCGTGTTCGCAGCTCTCACGGCCCACGGTGTCACGAGAATCGAGGGTCGGCTGGTGGGAGACGAGTCGTGGTTCCCCCACAAGCAACGCGACTACACGCAGGAGTTCCTCTCCGGGGGCACGGACCCCGTGTGGAAACGCTCGTACGTGACCTCGAACAACGCAGGGCCGCTGTCAGCCCTGCTCCTCAACAGCGGATACAGGTCGTATACCCCGATGCCGTCGGGTCAGGGTCGACGCGGGAACGTCCGAGCGGCTGTTCCTGCCCAGCACGCAGCCTCCGTATTCGACGACCTTCTCGAGGCACGGGGGATGGTGATCACACGGACGCCTGTAGCGGGTATGGCGCCGGCTTCGGGCGAGCGGGCGATGCTCGGGGCTGTCGAGTCGCCGCCGCTGTCCGAGATACTCGCCCGCATGCTGACCTACTCCGACAACACCATTGCGGAGATGGTGATGAAGGAGATCGGCCGCCGCACCGGGGGCTCGGACCGCGCGTCGGCGGTGGCCGGCGTGCAGGATCTTCTCCGCAGGCAGCTGGGGCCGTTGGCGGCCGGGCTGGTGATCGCCGACGGCTCGGGACTTTCCTACTCCAACCGCCTCACCTGCGCGGCAGTCGCCGGATTGCTGACGCAGGCGGGTCCGGGCTCACCTGTGGTGGAGGGTCTGTCCGTAGCGGGTGAGGTCGGGACGCTACGTTCTTGCGCACCGGTCCGGCTTAGAGGAAGCGACGATCAGCTCAATGTGGTGAGAGCCAAGACGGGAACGTTGAACGATGTGACCGCTCTGGCGGGGACGGCCGTGGCGGCCAGCGGCGAGACGATCACGTTCGCGATGATCGTGAACAAGCCCGCCATCATCCTCCTCGGGAGCTGTAACCGCCTGCGCAGGACCCTTCTCAACGCCGCCGCCAACTACACGTACGGGCCCGCCCCGGCAAGTCTTCCTGTCCATGCGGGAGATCACGCGGCGCTTGTAGCGTTGTTCGACAGCACCGGAGGGGACGCCTGGTTCAACGCTTCGGGCTGGAAGACCGCCGCGCCCCTGAACCGGTGGCATGGCGTGGCCACCGACTCCGAAGGACGGGTGACCGGGATCGACCTGAGCGGACCGTTCGGTAACGGCTTGACAGGATCGATACCCGAAGAGGTCGGCCGGCTGAGCGAGCTCGTCAGGCTCGATCTCTCCGGCAACGACCTGTGCGTGCCCCGTTCGATGCAATCCAGCGGATCACACATGGAGATCTGGCTCGGCGCGGGTCTGATGACGTGCCCTCCGTCGGTGGACCCGTCGGTTGATGCGGTGTTCCTGGACATCACGGGAGGTACTCATGCGGAGGCCTTGCAAGCCTTGGCTGAACGGGGGATCTTCGACGGCACCGAGTGTGCCGAGGATCGCATCTGTCCCGACCAAGCTATCAAGCGACGGACTGTGGCGGTGTGGCTCCGGGGGACGGCTTGCGGCGGGGGACCACCCCCCCCCCGGGGGGGGGGGGTGGGGGAGGGGCTCGTGCGAACGCTTGACGGCGAGGATCCACCCGCCGTCGGTGGGACGGGATTCGGTGACGTGGACGGAGATTCGTGGTGGATGCCGCATGTCGAGCGCCTCGCCACACTGCAGATCACCAAGGGGTGCGTGGCTAACCCGCCGCTCTTCTGCCCCGACGACTCGGTCACCCGGGGCGAGATGGCGTCGTTTCTGACGCGTTCCTTCGGCCTCAAACCGGCTCCTCCGGCAGGATTCATCGACACAGGGGGCGGCACCCACGAGGGGGCGATCGACGCTCTCTATGCAGCCGGGGTCACCGTTGGCTGCGATACGGACCCGCTGCGCTTCTGCCCCGCCCAACCGGTCACCAGGGCCGAGATGGCGACATTCATCGCCAGAGCCCTCGGTCTCGGTTGAGCACCCGGAACCGGCTGGTGAAGCGAAGGCACCATCACACCGGCGGCCGTCTCCGCCGCCTGAGCGGTGAGATCGCGATCGTTCGGTACCCTCATGCCAACCCGCGCGACGAACAACTGAGGGAGGGCAGATGACCGGACTTACCGGCGACTACCGGGTCGGACGATGGCGCGGGTGACGGACATCGTGCCCGAGGGAATCATCGACGCCCGGTCCCGTCCGCCCATCGGAGCGTTCATCGAGGACCGCACGTACACCAACCTTCCCCGAACCCTGCGAAACGTGGCCGCCCGGGGTTGGACGATCACTCCGGCCATGCGGCAGGCCGACCTCGATGGCTACCTGGCTGAGGTCCGGGAGGCGGGAATCGTGCGGGCGGGGGTTCCCGCCCGGGTTCCCAACAAATGGTGGGGTGGTAAGGGCAACGATCTCGTATTCGATGCAGGGGAGCAGAACGCCGACCTCTTCTACGTGTACGCGGCGGTCGATCCGATGGAGGAGGACGCCGCCGGATCGGTTCAGACGCTGGTCGACCGGGGGGCCCGGGGCATAGTGCTCGAACCGGGGATCTGCGACACGCCTACCTACGTTGATGACCCCATCATCAACCCTGTCTACGAGGCCTGCGTCGCCGCCGGTGTGCCCGCCCTGGTCATGGGAGGTGGTGAGACCGGCCCTGACCTGAGTTACTCGGATCCGGCGAGGATCGACCGGGTGGCCGTTCGTTTCCCCGACCTGACCGTGGTCAACGTCCACGGAGGTTGGCCCTACGCGCAGGCGGCCCTAGGGGTGGCCTTCCGCCGCGCCAACGTCTGGATGCTTCCCGACGTGTACTTCCCGGGCCTGCCGGGTGAGGCGGACTACGTGAAGGGAATCGCCACCTTTCTACAGGACCGCTTCCTGTTCGCCACCGGATACCCGTTCTGCCCGATCCAGGAGACCATCGATCGCTATCTCGGGTTCGGGCTCTCCGACGAGGTGTTGCGCAAGGTCATGCGGAAGAACGCCCTGCGCCTGTTCGGTCTGGACGAATCGTGACCGGCATGTCCCGGGGAGTGGTGGTGGTTACGGGGGCTGCCAGCGGGATCGGGCGTGCTACGGCGGTGGCGTTCCACCGCCAGGGAGCCACGGTGTTCGCCATGGACCTGAACCGGGCCGGACTGGACGATCTGTGCTCCGAACTGGAGGATCCGACCCGATGCGTGACAGCCGTTGCCGATATGGCTTCGGGCCCCGACATCGTGTCAGCGTTCTCGCGGGTGGAAGGAATGGGAGGATGCGAGGTCCTGGTCAACGCGGCAGGCATCGGCCTCTCCCTTCCCTTGGTCGACCACGCCGACGAGGACTGGGACCGGGTCCTGAACGTCAACACCCGCGGCAGTTTCCTTTGCCTGCGGGAGGCGGCCCGGCAGATGACGGTGCGGGGTGGGGGAGCGATCGTCAACGTCGCTTCGGTGGTGGGTCTCTACCCATCACCGATACCCGAGATCGCTTACGACACCAGCAAGGGAGCGGTCATCCAGATGACCCGGTCCGCGGCCCGGGAGTTGGCGCCCCAAGGTGTGCGGGTGAACGGCGTGGCGCCGGGGCCGGTGCCGACAAACCTCTACGGCACCCCGCCGGAGCAGCCCGAAGTGCCGATGCCGCTCGGTCATGGCACCGTCGGAGATGTGGTTGACGCCATCCTGTTCCTCGCTTCCGGGAAGGCCCGTTGGATAACCGGCCAGACGCTGGTCGTGGATGGAGGGTGGTTACTCCGGTGAGCGGGGTGGCCATCGTCTCGGGGGGAGGCCGCGGGATCGGGGCTGCCATCTGCCTACAACTCGCCGACCGGTTCCGCGCCATCGGAGTGATCGACCGTGACCGGGGTCCGGCCGAGCGGGTCGCGGCGGACCTGCGGGCTGCTGGGAGGATTTCGGAAGTACGGGCTGTCGATGTCACCAACGTGGAAGGGGTCCAGAACGCTGTGGACAGCCTCGTCGCCGCGATGGGGGGTCTGGACACCGTGGTGGCGGCAGCCGGGAACATGGTCGGAGCTGATCTGGAGGAGATGTCCTTGGCGGCCTGGTCCTCCGTCCTGGATGTCCACCTGACCGGGTCCTTCGCCCTGGTCAGAGCCTCGCTACCCGCCCTGCGAGAGTCGTCGAACCCGAGCGTGGTGCTCATCTCCTCCATCGCCGCCCGCGGGATAGCCGGCCATGCCAACTACGGAGCGGCCAAGGCGGGCATCATGGGTCTCACCCGCTCCCTCGCCAGGGAGTTCGGGCCCGAGGGCATCCGGGTCAACGCCGTGGCGCCCGGTTTCATAGACACCCGCATGACCCGGGACGGCGCCGTACAGAGAGGTCTCGACTGGGAGGAGTTCGCAGGCCGTGCAGCGGCCGCATCGGCCCTGGGACGGATCGGCCAGCCGGAGGAGGTGGCGTCGGTTGTCGACTTCCTGGCAGGTCCGGACAGCAGCTACATGTCCGGCCAGGTCGTGTACGCAACCGGTGGTCTCTGAGGCACGGAATGATCCGGTCGCCGGCAATCTCCTAAGCTCGGAACATCATCGGAAAGCGAGGGAGGCGACCCTGCCGGCCCGCATCTTGTTCATCCATCCGATGGGCACCGACATGTATAACCAGTGGACGCTCGAGGTTCTCGGCCCTGCCGCGGCTCCGGCTACCGAGCTCGGCGTGCGCCATCTACCCGGCCTACCGGAGACGCCCTTCGTCCCGGACACCGACCTGTGGCGGGACGAGTTCTTCGAGGCCGTGGTCGCGGCCGAGAAGGACGGGTTCGACGTGGTCGCCACGGCGTGTACGTCAGATCCGCTGGTCCGGGAAGCCAAGCACATGGTCGGTATCCCGGTTACGGGGCCGTTCGAGGCCCTCTCCCACACCGCCCCGGCAATGGGGCCGCTGACCATCATCGCGAGCGGGTACAAGATCGACACGTGGGCGCCCCGGGCCGCTGCTCACGGTTTCGCCCCCGGCATGGTCAACGTCCGGATGGCCGATTTCTCCCATCCGGATCCCGAGACCGCCGAGAGGCTGTTCGCCACCGATGTCGGGAAGCTCCGGGACATCGTGATGGCAGAGATGGAGCGGGCGCTCATCGAGGACGGTATCGAGCAAGCCCGGCGAGCAGTGGTGGAGGATGGGGCGGCATCGGTGTTCTTCGCCTGCTCCCTGTGGTCCGGAATGCTCGGTCGGGTGGCCGAACAGGTTCCGGCTTTGGCGGTACTGGATCCGCTGGTGATGCCTCTGAAGTACGCCGAGTACCTGGCGGCGGTCCGGCTCCCGGTGAACTAAGGGAGGCCTTCCCTTAATCGAAGGGCGGGTGCTGTCGCAGGAGTTCGAGGAAGCGCTCGATCAGCCCCAGGGCGGCCGAGTCGGAGCGGTAGAGGGCGATCAGCACCCTCCTCGGTATCACCGGCTCGTCGATGTCGAGCACCGCGACGTCGGCTTGCTGAGCCATCGTCACGGCTCTCGGGACCAGGCTGATCCCTAGGCCCAGCTCGACACAGCGGACGGCGGTCTCGAGCCAGCCGGTCTCGATGGTGGGTTCGACGCTGATTCCCGATCGGGTGAAGGCCTCATCGATGACCATCCTGAGGGCGTAGGGCTTGGGGAACAGGATCAGGGGTTCGTTCCGGATCCGATCCAACGGCACGGCGTGGTGCCCGGCCAGTTCGTGGTCGATCGGAGCGAGTATCACCCAGTCCTCCTCGGCGAGGACCACCGACTCGATACCGGTCCCGAGTGCGCTGTGGAATGACCGGTCGAGGACGCTCAGTATGCCCAGGTCGAGTTCCCCGAGCCCGATCTGGAGGAGGGCCTCCGCCGTCGGGATGTCGCGGAGCAGCACCGTCAGTCCGGCCTCCTCCTTCTGGAGGGTGTGGACCACTTCGGGCAGCCGTACGAAGAGAGGTCCCATCGTGGCGCCGACCCGCAGGACGGGTCCTTTCTCCTCGCCCATGGGCGCCTGCCGCTCGATGTCGGCGGCCATCCTGAGTAGCCGCTGGGCGGGTTCGAGCAGGCGCCGGCCGGACTCCGTCAGGTGTGCGCCGTGGCGGCCCCGGTCGAACAGGCGCGTGCCGAGTTCCTTCTCGAGCGCGGCGATCTGTTCGCTGATCGTGGACTGGGTGAGGCGCAGCGCGTCGGCGCCGGCCGTGAAGCTTCCCCGGGCGGCGATCTCCACGAAGGCACGGAAGTGACGGAACTCCGCCATGCCGTCCATGGTGGCGGAACCCCGGAGAGGATGCAATCGGTCCCGTCCGCCGACCTCGTGGGGGTCGAGAGGTCACTTCCCCGAGCGTTTCTCCGATCAGAGGTCTGGAACGGCGAAGATCCCTCCCCCGAACAGGATGGTGGCCACCAGCAGCGTCCAGACGATGTTGGCGCCCTGTCCGAGCAGGAACGCGGCGGCCGGGCGGCCCTGGTCCATCGACACCAGGTCGCGGAAGCGGGTCTCGAGGCCGATGCATGTGAAAGCGAGCGCGAACCACCAGGTGCGTATCTCTTTCATCAGCGCACCGGTCGAGTCCACCAGATCGGCGCCGATGACGAACGAGAACAGCAGCGACGCGGCTATGAACCCCAACACGAACTTGGGGAACCTGTCCCAGATCACCCTGGCCGTCGGTCTCGTTTCGCCCTCCTCACGGCCTCGGAGCGCCCACCAGAGCGAGATGGCGAAGGCGGCCACCCCAAGCAGCGCGTTCTGGGAGAACTTGACGATCACCGCCGCGTTCAGAGCCGAATCCCCCAATATCTCTCCGGCCGCGACAACCGCTCCCGAAGTGTCGATGGTCCCGCCCAGCCAGGCGCCTCCCACGATGGGAGACATTCCCAGGCGGTCCACCACCCACGGCATCAGAACCGTCATGGGAACCGCCACGATGAGCACCAGCGAGGTGACGTAGGAGAGCTTCTTGCGGTCTCCCGAAATGGCGCCGCATGTGGCGATGGCCGCAGAGACCCCGCAGATCGAAACGGCCGAGGCCAGCATGACGGCGAACTCGTCGTCCACCCGCAAGCGTTTCGATACCCAGAAGCAGAGGTACCAAACCACCAGGATGACCGCCAAGGCCTGGGCCACGCCCAGCAGGCCGGCCTGGAGGATCTCTCCGAAGACGATGTTGGTGCCGAGGATCACCAGTCCCGTCTTGATGTAGTACTCGGTGCGGATCGCCTCCCGCATCCGGGTCGGAACGGTCCCCAGGTTGGAGATGACCAGCCCGATCACCAGCGCCACTATCACGTAGCTGATCCCCCACTCCTTGAGCACGGTGTTGCCTGCGATCAGGCGGGCCATCCAGGCGAGGAAGAACACCGCTCCGAAGCCGGTCAGGTAGGCCCCGGTCCTCCCTCCTATCAGACGGATCCCCGCAGCCGATATCGCCAGCAGGAGGAGGCCGGTCAGCAGAGCAGCGGTCATGTCGCCCCATGAGAGGGCCTCCGAGATTCGCCCGGCAGACCATGAGAAGTCCGGGAGGGCCGGTCTGACCCCCACTAGGACCAGGAGGACGAGGGCGCCGCCCTGCCAGACCGATACCCAATCCTCGGAAGCGAGCCTGGCGGAGCCGTCCCGGGAGTCGGTCATCGGGCCTTTCCTCTTGACTGCGCGCGGCCGTCTAGGTAGCCGCGCCGGAAGCAAGGCTACCCTCGTTGCTTCGATGCCCTCCTCTCCCGGCCGATCGGGCCGGCCTCCCATCTTCTCCACGGCACGGGGATCGCAGCCCGGAGCTTTCGGACCGGTTGATTGGGCCCTGCTCGCCGGTATCGCCCTCATCTGGGGATCCTCATACCTGCTCATCGATATCGGGCTCGAAGCCCTATCTCCGGCAGTGGTCACCTGGGTGAGGGTGACGCTCGGCTTCCTGGTCATGGCCGCTCTCCCGGCCACCCGCCGCCCCGTAGACCGGGCGGATTGGCGGCGAATCACGGTTCTCGCGCTGGTGTGGACAAGCTTCCCGTTCCTGCTCAGTCCCATCTCGCAGCAACACATCGATTCTGCCCTGGCGGGGATGATCAATTCCCTCATACCGATCTTCGCCGCGACCATCGCCATGGTGTTCCTGCGGACACTGCCCGGCATCCGCCAGGTGTCGGGACTCCTGCTGGGGCTGGTGGGGGCGATCAGCCTCGGGCTTCCCGCCGCGTCGGAATCGCCGGCGGCCGCTTGGGGAGTCTCGTTGGCCGTGGTGGCTGCGGCCTTCTACGGGCTGGGACTCAACCTGGCCGTCCCTCTACAGCAGCGGTACGGGGGCCCGGCAGTGATGACACGTGTCCTCGGCATATCGTCGGTCGCCATCGCGCCCTTCGCCATCGCCGGGTTGGGAGACTCGGTCTGGGAAGCCGGGTCCGTGGCGGCGGTCACGGTGCTCGGGCTGGTGAACACCGGGGTGGGGTTCCTGCTCATGGTGATGTTCGCCGGGCGGGTGGGTCCGACCAGAGGGGGAGTTGCGATCTACTTCCTGCCGATCGTCGCCATCCTGCTGGGCACTGTTTTCCGGTCCGAGATCGTGCTCCCGATCCAGTGGATCGGTACCGCGGTGGTGCTGTTCGGCGCCTGGTTGACCAGCCGCCGCGAGTCCTGATCGGGATCGCTGCGCGGCCCGGTACCCTCGTTCTTCTCATGCCATCCCGACCTTCCCGTAGCTCCGGTCGTAGACCCGTGCTGTCCACCACCCAGGGATCGCAACTCGGCCCGTTCGGCCTTCTCGAATGGGCCTTGCTCACCGGGGTGGCTGTCATATGGGGCTCCTCCTACCTGCTCATCGAGATCGGTCTGGAGTCGCTGGCGCCGCCGACAATCACGTGGGTAAGGGTGACGCTGGGCTTCCTGGTGTTGGCGGCCCTTCCCGTAGCCCGGAGGAGGGTCGAACGGAGCGATTATCCCCGGGTGGTGCTCCTTGGGTTCACCTGGGTCGCGGTGCCCTTCCTCCTGTTCCCGATAGCCCTGCAACACATAGACTCGGCCCTGGCGGGGATGCTGAACGCTCTGGTACCCATCTTCAGCACCTCCATTGCGATCGTGCTGATGCGCTCCCTCCCCCGGCTCCGTAACGCGGTCGGCATCGTGCTCGGCTTCGCCGGGGCGATCATCATCAGCATCCCTGCCATCCGCGAATCGACGGCCGGCGCTTGGGGAGTGCTGCTGGTAGTCCTGGCCACGTTCCTCTACGGTGTGTCCCTCAACCAGGCGGTCCCACTCCAGCAGCGCTACGGGGCGCCCGCCGTGATGGTGAGGGCGATCGGTTTGGGGGCGGTTGTCACCGCTCCCTTCGGCCTGGCCGGCCTGGCCGATTCGCACTGGAGCATCGGTCCGGTCCTCGCTGTGATCGTGCTCGGAGTCCTCCACACCGGCGCGGCGTTCGTGATCATGACCGCCTTCGTGGGCAGGGTGGGCCCTACCCGCGGGGGAGTAGCCGTGTACTTCATCCCGATCGTCGCCATGGTGCTGGGCGTGACGTTCCGTTCGGAGGTCGTGCTCCCCATACAGTGGGCAGCTACGGGGGTCGTCCTGTTCGGTGCCTGGCTCACCAGCCGCCGGGAGGGTTGAAGAGGGTTGCCTCGCCGGTTGCCGGTCGTCAGGCGCCCTGCCAGCCGTCCCAGTGGGTGAACTCCTCGGCAGGAATCCTGGTGACGGGCTTGAAGTCGTCTGCGGGATATCCCAGCGGGATCAGGGCGATGATCTGGATCTCCTCCGGCATCCCCAGCGCGATCTTGGCGTCCTCCTCGAGGATGTTGAGAGCCGTCGTCAGGCACGTGCCGATGCCGAGGCTACGGGCCGCCAGCATCAGGTTCTGGACGCAGGGCATGATCGAGGTGTAGACCGCCTCGGTGCGGATCGCCTTGAGGACTCCGTACCGCGGAAGGTTGTGCTTGGCCAGGTTCATCGCCACAACGATGAGGACCGGGCTGTCTTCGAGGTGGTCGCGCAAGTAGACCGACTTCTTGATCATCACCTTCTCGAACGTGCGCTCGTCGACCTCCGTGCGACCCATGCGGAGGGGATGGTCCAGCAGGAACTGCAGGCCCTCCCGGTAGATGTCGGCGAGTCGCCTCTTGACGTCCGGGTCCTTGACGACGATGAACTCCCACGGCTGCGCGTTGTGGCCGTTGGGCGCCCAGGTGGCCGCGGTCAGGATGGTGCGGATGTCATCGTCGGACACCGGGTCCGGCTTGAAGCGTTTGACGCTACGTTGCGTCCGCATCACCTCGAATACATCCACGTCAGCCTCCTCTCGACTGCTCGCGCGCGGTCCCGCCAACTCTAGGAAGAGGAAGTCTGGCCGGGTGATGATCCGCCGAGGCGGCTATCGAGCCTCATCGAGAACAGCATTGAGGAATTCGTGCATCCTGTTCCGGGCGGATCTTCCGTAGGCGTTGTCGTACAGGTCGAAGGCGTGCAGGGCTCCGGGCCAGACGTCGAGCGAGGCGGGGCTTCCGGCGGCCTTCCAGCGGGCGGCCATGAACAGCGAGTCGTCCAGCAGCGGGTCGAGGGCTCCCACGGTGAACAGCGCCGGAGGCAGTCCCCGGAGGTCGGACCATATGGGGGAGATGTCGGGGTCCTCGAGGTCCTGGCCGCGGGCGAACAGATCCACGAACCACTCGATCGAGGACGTGTTCAGGATCATCGGCAGGTCACCGAAGGCTCTCATCGACGGGGTCCCGCGCAGGTCGAAGGCCCCGTAGGTGAGCAGCGCCGCCCGGAAGGGGGTCAGGCCGTGGCGGTCCCGGAGCCGTACGAGGGTGACGGCGGTAAGGTGCCCGCCCGCAGACTCCCCGCCGATCGCGACCAGCTCGTGCCCGAAGGCGTCGACGGTGTTCCGTTGCAGCCAGAGGGCCGCGGTCTCGCAGTCGTCGGGGCCGGCCGGGTAGGGGTGCTCCGGGGCCAGTCGGTAGGAGGTGGACACCGATATCAGACCTGTGGCGTCGGCGAGGGCCGCCATCTGGGGGTCGTGATGATGGGGCCCGCCCCATACCCATCCTCCCCCGTGGATGTGCAAGAAGATTCCCCGAGCCGGCCTTCCATCCGGGCGTATGACCCGTAGACGGATGGGTCCTCCCGGCCCGTCGATGGTGCGCACCGAGGCTCGCGGCGAGAGACTAGGAGGACCGAGCAGCGACCTGCCCTCTTCCCTGGCCTGGCGGCCCGCCGCTGCGCCCACCTCCCACATCGGTGGCACGTCGCGGGTCCGGTCGGCCACCCATTCGTTGAAGGCAAGGACCTCGGCGGGCGTTTCTGAAGGTATTCCGGTCATCGGTTTCGCTCCGGCCATCTGTCACGTCCACGATTCGAAACCGCAACGTTACCGCGCCGGGCTGGGGTCTTGCGCCCGCCACGATTGACCGTTGGTATGTCACCCGCCCCTGGCCCCTGGGCTCAGACGATCCGCCTCCGGCTCGCCCAGTTGGCGAGTTCGTAACGGTTGGTCAGCTGGAGTTTCCGGAGCACCGCAGAGACATGGGATTCGACCGTCTTATGGCTGATATACAGGCGGTGTGCCACCTGCTTGTAGGAGAATCCGCGGGCGATGAGGCGCAGGACCTCCTGTTCCCGTTTGGTCAACTGGTCCAGTTCGGGGTCCTCCGGGACCGGGATGGTGGCGGCGAAGGTGTCCAGCACGAAGCCGGCCAGCATGGGGGAGAAGACCGCATCACCCGCGTGGACCCGCCTGATCGCGTCGACCAGAGCGTCCGGGCGAATCGATTTGGTCACGTATCCACGGGCCCCGGCCCTGATCATGGCGATGACGTCCTCGGCCGCGTCCGAGACGGATAGGGCCAGGAACTTCACGTCCGGATGGGTCTGGAGCACGTTGTCCAGGATCGCCAGGCCTCCTCCTCCCGGCATGTGGACGTCCACCAGCGCCACGTCGGGAGGATCGCGCCGTAGAGCGTCTATGGCATCGTCCACATCGCCGGCGGTACCGATGAGGTCTATATCGGCCGGCTCGGCGAGTTCCGCCCTGACTCCCGAGAGGAACAGACGGTGGTCATCCACCAGAAATACGCGGATCATCCTGGCTCTCCTCCCAGATACAAATGTATCTCGGTGCCTTCCCCGGGCGTCGATGAGACGGTGGCGGTGCCGCCCTTGCTCTCCATCCGACCGAGTATGGACTCGGCGATTCCGTGTCGGTCACCGGCCACCGCGGTCGGGTCGAACCCTACGCCGTGGTCGGAGATCCAGACATCCGTTGCGTCCCGACCCACCTCGGAGTAGACGGAGATACGATCGGTGCCCGAGTGCCGGGCGGCGTTGGTCAGCGACTCACCCGTAGCCGCGATGATCGCCCTTACGTCGTCGTCGACGGGGCGGTCTCCCACCGTGACCAGCTGGATCCGGACGTCGAAGGTATGTTCGACCCGGTCGGCTTCCTCCTGCAGGGCAGCGGAGAGCAGTTCGGGACCGTCGGCAGGTGTTGCGTCGTAGAGCCAACGTCGTAGTTCCCTTTCCTGGACCCGGGCGAGCGTCACCATCTTCCTCGGGTCCTCGGTTCGCTGGATCAGGGCCAGCGTCTGGAGTACCGAGTCGTGGAGGTGGGCGGCCATATCGGCCCGCTCCTCCTGGCGGATCCGCTTCCCGCGTTCCGCTCCCAGGTCGGCCGCCAGCTTCCACACCCATGGTCCGAAGAGAACCGCCATGCCGATTCCGGTGGTCAGCACCGCCAGCATCACGGTTCCGACGGCAGGAGCGGCCACGTTGGCAAGAATCGATACGCCGATGACCAGCAGCACGACCCCGGTCGCCGTGCGAGCACGGAACCGCCCGCTGTGCGGATCGAACAGCCCCAGGATCGCGGAGCGGGGATCGATGTCACCCCTGTCCATCAGGAAGGCGATGCCGAAGCTCAGGGCCATGCCCGGCCAGACCCACCCGTCTGCGCTCCAGATCCCCAGGCTGCGGAGCAGCAGCAAGCCGCCGATGAACATCAGAACGTATGCCGCTCGCCGCTCCCCATCCGCCGCGGGGGCCGGCTCCTGGCGGACGGTCTTGTCCAGAGTCAGCGCCCATAACACCAGGTAGAGGAGAATTCCCAGTCCCCAGACGAGCGTCAGCACCAGGAAGGCGGCCCGGACGTAGAGATCGAGGATGCCGAGTTGATCGGCGATCCCTCCGGCGACGCCGGCCACCAGTCGGCTCCGTTCCCGCCGTGCCGGCACTGCCAGGCCCTTCTGTCTGGTACGGGTTTGCATAGCGCTTATGTTGGCATTGTCCGGTTGCCGTCCGGGCACGGAACCGGAGATATACCCCTGGTCAGGGGCCGGCGTGGGGGATGTTTCAGGGTGATTCCCCACAGACTCAGGGCCCGGGATGATGGATGATATGGATATGACGAATAGCAGGCATGCGTCGCTCCACAGACCCGGCGAGGGCCGTTGGATTGCCGGGGTGGCGCTCGGACTAGCCCAGCGTCTGCAGATCCAGCCTTGGATCGCCCGGATGATCTTCCTCGTCCTCGTACCGCTCGGGGGTGTCGGTATCTTCCTCTACGCGGCGGGCTGGATACTGATCCCGGATGAAGGTGAGACCGAGTCGATAGCCAAGGGATGGTCCGGTAAGGGCTCGGCCCGCCGGTGGGTGGGTGTCACTCTCATCGGTCTGGCGGCGGTCGTGCTGCTCGCCGAGACCAGGCTGGTGAGGGGCGAGTTGATTTTTGCCCTGATCCTGCTGGGGATCGGAGTATTGCTGTATCGAGGCGACCTGAGTGCGCCGGAACGGCAGAGCCCGGATGCCGCAAATGTCCCGCAGGCGGTGCCTGCCGACCAGGTGGAAGAGCCTGAGGCCGGACCCTCCTCCCGGCCCGTTGGCAAGCCTCCGGCGCCGCCGCGGGACCGCTCCTACCTCGGTCGGTTGATGTTCGGTGTTGCCTTGATGTCGCTGGGAATCCTGGGGTTCCTGGACGCGGTGGTACCCGGGTTCGATCCCTCCGTCCGCCACTACATGGCGTTGCTGGTTGCGATTGTGGGTCTCGGCCTGGTGGTGGGCGCCTGGTTCGGGCGCGCCGGCGGTCTCGTCGCAATGGGCATCGTGCTGGTGCCCGTCGTGCTGGTGACGCTCGCATCGGACACGGTGGAGTTCAGCACGTCCGATAACGGACCGGTGGTGCTGGTCTCGCTCGCATCGGACACGGTGGAGTTCAGCACGTCCGGAGACGGATACCACCGTCCGGCCGGTGTGGATGAGATCCCCGATGCCTACCGTCTCGGTATCGGGAGCCTGGTGGTCGACCTGCGGGAGGTCGACTTCACGGGCAGGGTGGTTGGAGTCAGGGCCGAGGTAGGCATCGGTGAACTGACCGTCTACCTGCCCCAGGACGTTGCCTCCGACGTATCCGGACGGGTAGGTGTGGGGTCGATCCGCACCTGGGACCATCTCCGAGCCACCTCCAGGCAAGGGATCGGATTAGCGGCCGACTACGCCTCCGAGGGCGCCGACGGAATGATCATCCTTGATGCCAGTATGGGGTTGGGCGAGATTGAGGTCCGGACGTTGCCCAGAACGACAGAGCCATCGACGGAAACGGTAACCGTGGAGGACGGGCAATGAAGCGCCATCCCTTCAACGTGTTTTCTTTCGGGTTCGGGGTGGTGCTGGTCCTGCTCTCGGTCGGGCTGGTGGTCCCCACCGAGTTCAGCGATATCACCACGTTCCGGTGGCTCCTGCCGCTGGCCCTGGTTCTCGTGGGGGTCTCGATGCTGAGCCCTCTTTTCCACCGGCGCGAGACCGATCCCGATCCGGTCGAGGCCACGGACGGGGCGGTCGAAGAGGACGAGCCCGAAGACGCCACGGAGTCTGCTTCCGTCTGAGCCGGCCGGATCCGGCCGGCGCTTGTCCGGCCCGCGAAGGGTGCCCAAAAAACCGGGGATGGGTCGGCCCGCGATGCCTTGAGCAAGGCTTTCGTTGGCGGCTATCGGGCCAGCTGGACTTTCTCAAGTACCCGCCTAGTCACAGCTGCTTGCTCTGCCATCCCAGGTTGGAGAGGAGCACGATCCCGGCCCCGACCAGAAGGGCATGGGGGTTGGCTATGGCGACGTCGGCGAAGAGCCACAACCAGAGCATCTGGAAGACCGGTGAGAAGAACATGATCCTCTGGACGCTCAGGCTCGAGGTCACGTAGAGGGAGTAGCGGTGGCTGAGGGCCCCGGCCGCGTTGAATACGCCGGTCACGGTCAGGAGGCCCACCATGTTCCACGTAATCTCGAAGTTGTCACCGGACGGAGGGAAGAACAGGAAGCTTCCCACCAGGGTCAGGGGTAGGGCGAGAACCCGTCCGGCCACCGCCGCGAATGTGGCGTTCCATACCAAGTCGTGGTGATTGCGGGTTGGCCATCCCATCAGGCGTCCGAGGGAGACGGTCCCCCAGAGGCTTCCGACGGCGGTCGCCGTGCCCATGAACGCCACGGCTATGCCCAGCCAATTCAGGGTCCTGACCGTGCCCGTCTCCGACCAGATGACCAGGGCGGCGCCCACGAAGGAGAGGAACATGAGTGCCCAGTGCTTGCCGCCGATGACGTGCGGGGATGATCGCTGGCCGCTCGAGATCTTCCTGCCCAGCCGGGCCGCCATCCAGACCATCCCGATCAGCATCAACTGGAAGATGATGGTCACCACCAGCGGATCGATCAGGGTCGCCGCCCACACCCAGAAGGCCAGGTCGAACGCGAAGCAGATCGCCATCCAGAGGGCCGGGGTTCGCAGCACGTCCAGCGGGTTCCGGACCCGAGCGGGCTCTCCGCTGTCTCCCCAGTAGAACAGGAGCCGCCGGGCGTTCTCCAACCAGCGCTTGTTCCCGGCCGGCACCGCGACGAACACCGGGAGCAGGGTTACGACTTGGAAGACCAGCAGCCAGGAGCGCCACTCGAAGGGGTCGTTGCTGACGTGGGTGAAGAGGTAGAACAGCGGTAGCCAGGAGCCGGTCAGGACCGCGGACACGGCCCACAACATCCCCTTGGCGTTCGGGTTCACCGGTCGAACGATCCTGTTCCGTGCGCTGGTTTCGTAGGGGTCGCCGACGGCGGATAACCCTGGAGCGGCAATCGGCGGCGAGGCCAAGCCGTACCCCGGAGGCTACCCGTCGTGTCGATACCCGTAGTGGCACGGGACGGCCCGGAGCTCAGGCGGATTCGATCCGGGCCGCGTGCTTCAGTTCGAGTTCGGCGATGGATGCTTCGCGCATCTCGACCTTGCGGATCTTGCCGGTGACCGTCATCGGGAAGCCGTCCACAAACTTCACGTACTCCGGGACCTTGAAGTGGGCGATGCTGCCCCGGCAGAAGTCCCTGATGTCCTCTCCGGTCGCCTCGGCGCCCTCCCGCAGCTTCACCCACGCCATGACCTGCTCGCCGTACTTCTCGTCCGGGATGCCGATCACCTGCACGTCCTCGATGGCCGGATGGCCGTACAGGTACTCCTCGATCTCCCTCGGGTAGATGTTCTCCCCGCCGCGGATGATCATGTCCTTGATCCGGCCCACGATGTTCACGTACCCGTCCGGATCCATCGTGGCCAGGTCACCGGAGTGCATCCACCCGTCGGCGTCAATGGATTCTGCGGTTCGGTCGGGGTCGTTCCAGTATCCCAACATGATCGAGTAGCCGCGCGTGCAGAGCTCACCGTCCTGTCCCCGTTCCACGGTCTCGCCCGTATCGGGATTGATGATCTTGATCTCGACATGGGGATGCACCCGGCCCACGGTGGACACCCGTCTGTCGATCGTGTCGGTGGTCATCGTCTGGGTGGACACCGGGGAGGTCTCGGTCATGCCATAGGCGATGGTCACGTCGGTCATGTTCATCTCGGAGATCACCTGCTTCATCACCTCCACCGGGCAGGGCGAGCCTGCCATGATGCCGGTGCGGAGCGAGGACAGGTCGAATGTGCCCAAGTCGGGATGGGCGAGTTCGGCGATGAACATTGTCGGTACCCCGTAGAGGCTGGTGCAGCGCTCCTGCTGGATCGTGGCGAGGACCTCCTCTGGATTGAAACCCGGACCCGGGAGCACGATCGCCGACCCATGTGTCGTGCATGCCAGGGTCCCGAGCACCATCCCGAAGCAGTGGTAGAGGGGGACGGGGAGGCAGACACGGTCATCTTCCGTATAGGCGCAGGACTCGCCGACGAAGAAACCGTTGTTGAGGATGTTGGCATGGCTGAGCGTGGCGCCCTTGGGGAACCCGGTGGTGCCCGACGTGTACTGGATGTTGATGGCGTCGTCATGGTGGAGCGCGGATGCACGCTCGGCCAACATTCCGTCCATCCCGTCTTCCGCCTGTGTCATGAGGTCGTCCCATTCAGGCGTGCCGAGGAAGATCACCCGTTCCAGGTCGGGCAAATCGTCCTCCACCTCCGCCACCATCTCCCGGTAGTCCGAAGAAAGATGGGCCTGGGCGGCTACCAGCACCCGGCAGCCGGACTGCGTCAGTGCGTAACCGAGCTCGTGGGTCCGGTAGGCGGGATTGATGTTGACCAGGATCACCCCGACCTTCGCCGTGGCGTACTGGATCCATACCCACTCGGCACAGTTGGGACTCCAGATGCCGACCCGGTCACCGGCCTCGAGCCCGAGGCGGAGCAACCCCATCGCAAGCAGATCCACCGAGTCGTTGAAGGCCTGGTAGCTCTGGCGAATCCCCTGGTGTACCGAAATAAGGGCGTCCCGGTCGGGGAATCGCGCAACGGTCGTTTCCAGGTTCCGGCCGATAGTCTCCTGTAGCAACGGTGTCGACCGGTCGCCGCTCGCATAGGCCGGATCGGGCAATTCGAGCTCCTTGAGTAGCACGGAGTTTGACGCAGTTTCACTGTATCAGCCTGTCCAGGATCTCCACATGTCCCGGCCTGGCGCGCGCCCATCGCAAGACCGCGAAAATCGCGGCGCGCGGGCTCCACCCGTCGGGCCCACCCCCACCGCCACCACCTTGGAGCCGAGCGCGTCCTGCCCTACCCGGGTGGGGCGGCTCGGTGACATGTTCCCTCGCGGCCCGGTCGACGTCGGGATCTGGACCGCTGGTATTTACGGTTAACCAACACCGTAAAGCGAGGGTGTGACACGAACAGGAAGGTGACCCGGCCCGGGTGCGTGGATGCACGGCGCCGATCGAATCGGGGTTGGAGTGAGCGAAGCTGTGGAGGATGCTCTCGTCGGGTTCCGGGGCAGATCCTGCTCAGGCCGACCGGAACAGGCAGGGGGGTTCTTAGGATGGAAAGGTGAGCTTGCGGATCACCAACCAACGGATCTGGGTGATCCTCGGGATCATCAGCCTGGCATGGGGCACCGCTCCGATCGCCGGAAGGATCGGCATCGTTGAGGGCATCGGTCCCTCGACGATGGCAGCCGGGGGGTCGCTGGTCGCCGCGGTAGCCGTCTGGCTGATGATCGGCCTGATGCGCCGGAGGAACCTGGTGGGTCTGGCCGAACTTCGCATCGGTCTGGTACTGGCCGTCCTAGCCGTGCTGCTGCCCCAGCAGGCCAGGTACCTGGCGCTGGCCAACGCCTCTGCCGGATTCGTCACCCTGGTGAACGCCCTGATCCCGCTAGGAACAGCCCTGGTTGCCCATATCATGCTGGCTGACGAGCGCCTCAATCCGGGGACCACGTTCGGCCTGTTGCTCGGTCTGGCGGGTACGGCTGCTCTCATCCTGATCGGGGACTCCGGAATCATCGAGGGTGGCAACCCGACCACGGCGGGTGTGATGGCCCTGGCCGCCGTGGTGTTGATCTCGTTCGCCGGCGTCTATGCCAAGCGCTATGCCGGGCAATACTCGGTGCTCGGCGTGACGGGGGTTCAGTTGGCGGTGGGAAGCGCCGCCCAGTGGGTGGTGGCATTGACGATCGAAGGTCTGCCGCTCGGCCATAGCACCACCGGCCTCCTGGCAATCCTCTACCTGGGCACTATCGGGATGTTCCTTCCTCTCAGCCTCTACTACTTCCTGATCCGCCACGTCACGGTGGTCTTCTCGTCGGTCATCTCCTATCTGATCCCTCTGGTGGCTGTCATTGCCGGGGTTCTGGTCCTGGACGAGCAGGTCCAGCCGGGCATCCTGTTGGGCGGGGCGCTGGTGTTGTCGGGGGTGGTGGTAACCGACCTGGTCCGCATCAGGGAAGCGCGCCGGACGGGGGCGTGATTCCCGGACCCGCCGGGTACCATCCGGTCGGTATCCCGTCCCGGCGCCGGTCAGGCGTCGCCTCGGCCCGGCAACTGGAAAGGTCCAGGTGAAAGCGGCAGTCATCACAGGACCCGGCCAGGTGGAGTTTCGCACCGAGCCATGCCCCACCCCTGGTCCCGATCAGGTGCTGGTCGAGTTGGCCGCCTGCGGTGTCTGCACCTTCGAGAGGAGGCTGTTCGCCGGCGACAAACCTTGGTACCCCGTTTCCCCCGGTCACGAGATCTCGGGCGTGGTGGTGGAGGTCGGGTCGGGTGTGGATGCGCTGGAGGGCTCCCCGCAGGTCGGGGAAGCGGTAACGGTCGATCTGCTTACCCGATGCCTGACCTGCGGACCGTGCCGGCGGGGCAGGACCGCCCTCTGCCGGTACCGCCAGGGACGCCATCTGTCAGACGGGACCTTCACCTTTGGAGGGTTGGTCGAGACCATCTCGGTTAACGCCAGATCGACCCACCCGGTCGGGAGTGCTCCCATGCTCCATGCCGCCATGGGGGAGCCGATCGCCTGCTCGGTCCACTCCCTGCGTAGGGCCGGTTTCATGGCAGGGGCGCGGGTGGCCATCATCGGTGGGGGGTTCATGGGGCGGCTCCATATGGCCCTGGTCCGAATCGAGGGCGCCTCGGCCATCGGGGTGGTGGATATTTCGGTGGAGAGGCGCCGGGAAGCCGAAGAAGCCGGTGCGGACTGGGTGGCGGGGTCCCGTGAAGCTCGCCAGGTCGGCGGTCTCCAGGATGTGGTGTTCGTGACCGCCATGGGAGGCCTGGACCTCGCGGTCGAGATGGTGGCGCCGGGAGGTTCCGTCGTCCTGTACAGCGCCTTCGACCCGGAGGCCACGGTAAATGTGCCCGCTGATCGGGCTCACCGCGACGAGGTGTCGATCGTGGGCGCGTACAGCCAGGAGCCCGAGGATTGGAAGCGGGCGGCGGCCATCATCCGCTCGGGAGTCATCGCCGACGATCTCGACCGTCTGGTAACGGCCCGGTTCCCTCTGTCCCGGGCGCACGAGGCTCTGACTCTCGTCACCTCCCGGCCCACCTACCGGGTATTTGTCGAGAACGAGCCGGGCTGATGGCCGACGAGGTCGTGGTCGGGGTGGACATCGGCACCGGTGCGGCTCGAGCGGTGACCCTCGATCGAGCCGGAAGGGTGTTGGCCAACTCTGAGGCCTGGTTCGCTGCAGCGCGTCTCTCCCGCGGTGAGGCTGACCCCTTCCGTTGGCTTGAGGGGCTGGTTCTAGCCGTGGTGCAGCTGGATGCCGGTCCTCCGGCCGCCCTCGGGATCGGGGGCCAGGGGCCCACCACCGTGATGCCATCCGCGGGGCGCGCACTGACCTACCGGCACCCGGCCGGCGCATCTTCCGACTTCGCCGGCCAGCACCTGGCACAGGCGGAGGAGATGGCGAGGCTGTTTGGAGGTGGGGACCGGCCCCGCCAGATGTGGGACTTCCTGGCGGCCGAGCTCGGTGGCTCACCCGACACCCAGGCCGTCTGGCCGGGCCAGGATCCGTTGGAAGGGTTCGGAGATCCCATTGCGGTCGGGTCGACCGTAGGGGTGACGGCGGGCGATTCCGGGTTGCCCGCGGGGATCGTGCTGGCTCCTGCCGCCAACGACGCCTTTCTCACCGCCTGGGCCGCCGCCATCGACAGGCCCGGCAAGGGTTTCGATCCGGGAGGCCGCACCGGAGGTCTCGGCGTGGCCGCCGCCCCGAGTGATCACCCGTCGGTGTCGGAGCACGGTATCCCCGGCCACGTTCCCGGCATCTACCTGGTCGGCGGCCCGGCAGCTTCGCACGGCGCCATGCTGGACTGGTGGTCCTCGATGACCGGACGGACGGTTCCCGACCTGATCGAAGCGGCCGCCGGGGTCGCACCCGGATCGGACGGGGTGACGGTCCTACCGTTTCTAGAGGGAGAGAGGGCGCCCCGATGGGTGCCGGAACTACGGGCCGAGATCCACGGCCTCGGGTCGGCGTCCGACCAGGGCGTGGTCGCCCGCGCCCTCCTGGAGGCCTCCGCCTACGGCTTGGCTCACATCGCCCGTGACCTCGCCCGCCACGGCGTTACCATGAACCGGATGGTGAGCTCGGGTGCCCCGTCACGTAGCAATCTATGGGTTTCCATCAAGGCATCGGTTCTGGGCGTGCCGGTCGACGTTCCGAGCTGTCCCGAGATGGCGGCCTACGGAGCGGCGCTGGCTGCGGGGTCCGCCGTCGGATGGTGGCCCAGGCCGGGCGAGGGGGAAGCCGGAGATTGGCCAACCCCTGCGTTCACCACGTTCGAGCCCGAAACCGTCAAAGCCTACGAAGAGGGGCTGGACCGCTTCATCGCGCTGGGTGATGAGGCCACGCGCCGGCTCCGCCGGGGGATCTGAGGCATGGAATCCGTGGCCTCAGCCGTGGGCGCCGGCAAGACCCGGCGTACCAGCCGCTTCGTGGGTCGGGACGGGCGAGCGGTGCTGGTCGCCATCGATATGCAGCTGGCCACGGGGTTCGGTCCGGCCCCGGACGCGGTGGAGGCCGTGGCCGAGGGGCAACCCGACGGCATGCTGGTCACCTGGCAGATCGCCCGGCGCTACCCCGGGGCCTTCGCGGAGTGCGGTCTGATCCTCCGGATGGACGGCGCCGCTACCCACCTCGATCGGAATGCTGCCGGCGATGGCCTCTCGCTGATGTATGGAGCCGAGCAGGCGGCGATGATCGGCGCGGACGGGGTCATGCTGATGGTCTACCCGGGTATGCGCGGGGAGACGCGGTCGCTCCGCCGGCTGGCCGCTCTGGTAGGGGAGTGCGAGCGGATCGGCATGCCGGTGGTTGCTGAGTCCATTCCCGGAGGGTGGAATCAGGAAGTGCCATGGGACACTGAGAACATCGCCCGGAGCGCCCGCATCTGCGTGGAGATCGGGGCTGACGCCGTCAAGACCATGGCTCCGACTCAGGTCGAGGAGATCGGTGACGTGGTGGAAGGATGCGAAGCGCCGCTGTTCGTGCTGGGTGGTCCCAAGAGGGACAGCGAGGACGAGGTGGTCGGCTACGCGGCCGGCGTTGTGGCAGCGGGAGCGTCGGGGATTTGCTTCGGGCGCAACGTCTGGGGAGCTTCCGATCCCAAGGCGATGGTACGGCGGCTCGGTCGCGCCGTCCACGGTCTCGAGGAGGGCACATGAAGGGTTTTCGGGCCTGGCCCGTGCTCGGCTTCCTGGCGGTCATCGCGGTTGCGTCAGCCTGCAGTGATACGGGGGACAGCGCCGGCTCCGGAGAGACGCTTTCGACGGAGCGGGCAGCGGCGGACTTCAACGGCGACGGATCGGTCCGCATCGCGGTGGTTACCGAGGGCGCCCGGGACGATGGGGCCTACTACCAGGCCCTGGTCGAGCGGGTCGAGGAAATCTCGGCGGCCGCGGGATATGAAGATCCGCTGATCGTGGATCAGGTCGCCCCGGCCGACGCCCGGTCAGAGTTGAACAACGTGGTGGCCCAGGGGGCGGACATCATCGCCATCGGCTCCAGCAACCTGGCGGACGGCAACGAGGACCTGTTCCTGGAGCATGAGGAAATCTTCTGGTATTGCAACTGCGGGTCGGGTTACCAGGACACGCCCGGCCTGCTCCGGAGCACCGACAGCGGGGCCGAACTGGGCATCTCGGCCGGGTATGCGACCGGTCTGCTCCTGGATGCCCGTGACGCTGACCTGGCGGTGTTCCTGGGATGTTGCGATCTGAACTTCGAGGTGGAGTCCTTCCTGGCCTTCCGGCTCGGTCTGCAGATGGTGGATCAGTCTTTCGACGCCATCTACGTACCTACCGGCAACTTTCCCTTCGACTTCAACAACACCGCCGGCGCCACCGAGGCGTACAACGCAGCGGTTGCCGAGGGTGTGGCGGCGGTCTACCCGTTCCTGGGGGGCGCCCACGAGCCGATCACTCGTCTCGCTAACGAGGATGGTCTGGTCGTCCTGACCGCCGGTTCGTCCAGGGGATGCGAACGGGAAGACGTGGAATACGACATCGAGGTGATGTTCGATGCCGGCGACTACCTGGCGCCGATCTTCGACGAGATAATCGGAGGCACCGCGGAGGAAGGGGGAGCCCGACGCTTCACCGTGGGGGTCGATCCCGAGGTGGGCGCCGACCTGTGTGACGGAACGTCCGAGCAGGACCAGGCGCTGGCCGATCTGAACGCCCGGATCGGGACCGGCCAGTTCGATGAAGAGATCTCCAGGATCCTCGCCGAGGCCTACGGCTTCTGAGTGCCCGCTCCGGTCCATCTGTCGTTCACCGAGTGTGGCCTGACCCCTCCGTGCCGGAATCCGGGCGCCACCCGGGACGCGTCGCTGGCCGGTCACGGCCGAGAACGCGAAAATCGTGACGACCGGCTCCTCCCGCTGGGCCCACCCCCGCCTCCACCACACCGGATCCGGGGCGCGTTCCACCAGGTCGACAGGTGGCGTCAACCCCGAATTCATGACCTGCGGCTGAGACGACGTCATAGCTCCGAGCCGGGCAGGTGTTTGACGATCGGAGTATGCCGAGGAGGTGTGACAACTTCTGCCGTTCCGGGTTGTGCAGTATCCCCTGGCGGGTCGGATGATTGACGACTTCAGGTTCGAGCCCCCGGTACTCGAGGTGGACGGCCTTACCAAGCACTTCGGCTCGGTGGTCGCCTGCGAGGACGTCGACCTGACGCTTCGAGCGGGCGAGATACACGGCATCCTCGGAGAGAACGGGGCCGGCAAGTCCACGCTGATGCGCATGATCTTCGGCCTGGTCAATCCCGACCAGGGGCTGATCAGGATCGATGGCCAGGCGACCCGAATAGCAGATCCGTCGGAGGCTGTCCGCTGTGGGATCGGCATGGTGCACCAGCATTACAGCCTGGTCGACGCACTTACGGTGTGGGAGAACGTTGCCCTCGGCGAGGTCGGGCCGCTGGATCCCGGCACGACCAGGGCCCGTGTCCGGAGGATCTCCTGGCGCTACGGCCTGTCGGTCGATCCCGACGCCACCGTGCGCGACCTCTCGGCCGGCATCCGCCAGAGGGTTGAGATCATCAAGTGCCTGGGGCGCCGGCCCCGCATGATCATCCTCGACGAGCCGACCTCGGCGCTCACCCCGGCCGAGTCACAGTACCTGTTCGACGTTCTCCTAACCGGCGTGCGGACCCAGGGTTGGGCGGTGGCGCTGGTCAGCCACAACCTCGATGAGATACTGCGGGCAACCGACCGGATCACGGTGATGCGGCAGGGTCGGGTGGTGGATCGCCTGCTGACCGCCGAAGCCCGGGTTCCCTCGCTTGCCCGGGCGATGGTCGGCCGTCCGGTACCGCTCCGCACGGTCACCGCCGCGTTCGAGCGGGATCAGGTTGCCCGGGATCTGCTCGATGCCGACCCGATGGACGACGAGGGACCCGAACAGATCGCCGAGACAGGCACTCGGACCACTCCCGTCTTGCAGGTGGACGACGCCTCGGTGAAGGGCGCAGACGGGAGAGTGCTGCTGGATGGCCTGTCGCTAGCAGTAGGGGCCGGTGAGATAGTCGGGGTGGCGGGCGTGGAGGGCAACGGCCAGACTGCCCTCGCCGATATGCTGGCCGGCCTCCTCCGCCTCGATGACGGGACGGTCCTGGTCAAGGGCCGGACGGTCCCGACCGGTGTGGCGGGAGCCATGACCGGGGCCGGCATAGCCGTCGTACCGGCCGATCGTCACCGGGCCGGATGCGTGCTGGACATGAGCGTGGCCGAGAACCTGATGATCCCCTCCGTGCGCAACATGCGACGTTGGGGTTTGCTCCGCCTAGACGCCATCCGGCGCAACGCCCTCCGGCTGATCGACGAGTACGACATCCGGACGTCCGGACCCGACGCCTCGCTCGGTGATCTGTCGGGCGGGAACCAGCAACGGACGGTGATCGCGCGTGCTCTGTCCGCCTCCCCTGTGGTCATGGTTGCCCACCATCCCACCAGGGGACTCGATGTCGGGGCTATCGAATACGTGGGGGAACGGATCCGGAATGCGGCGGACCAGGGGATCGGGGTGCTGCTCCTCTCCACCGACCTTCGCGAGATACTGTCGCTGGCCGATCGGTTGGTGGTAATCCATCGGGGAAGCATCGTGGGCGAGATGTCTCGCGATGAGTTCGATCTGCCGCGGCTCGGCTTGCTGATGGGAGGGACGGACGAGGAGGAGAAAGCCTCTTGACCACCGATGCTCCGGTCTCTCCCGCCGATGCTTCCGGTCCCAGCCTCCGGGACCCGCACCTGTACGTGCTGTTGCTGTACGGGGTGAGCGTCGGGTGTGCCCTGGTGATCTCGGCCGGGCTGGTGGCGGTCACGGGCAATGCCTGGGGCAGCGTCGCCGGCGCCTTGGTGGACGGCGCCTTCCTCGCCCCCGGACGGTGGGGCGAGACGTTGGCGGTCGCCACGCCCATCCTGCTGGTGGCCCTCGGCATGGTGGTGGGGGTCAGGGCCGGTTTCTTCAACATCGGGCAGGAGGGCCAGCTCCTGATGGGTGCGCTGGCGATGGCCGTTATCGGAACCAGGCTGGCCGGGTCGGGCCCTCTTCTTCTTGTGGGCGGGCTGGCCGCCGGGGCGGTGGCCGGGGGCCTATACGCCGGGGTGGCGGCGCTGATGAGGTTCCGCCGGGGAGTCCCCGAGGTCATCTCCACCCTGCTCCTGGTGTTCGTGGCCTTTCAGATAGTTGGTTTTGCCATCACGACCGACTGGTTCCTGCGGGACCTCGACCCGACCCGGCCTAGCCAGGCCGTAACCAGCGCCGCCCTACCCGACTCCGTGCGCCTGCCGGTCATCACGGTATGGGGCAACGAGGTGACCATCGGATTCTTCCTGGCCCTACTGGGTGCCGCGCTGGCCGCGTTCGTCCTGGCCCGAACCGTGTTCGGGTTCAAGCTCCGGCTACTGGGGAGCAATCCCAAGGTAGCGCAGCAGGCGGGAGTGTCCTTCGGGCGGGCCGGGGCCACGGCCCTCTTCATCTCGGGCGCCGCGGCAGGCCTGGCAGGGGCCTTGATGCTGGTGGCCGGGGCATCGAGCGCTCGCCTGACCGCCGGTTTCTCCAACGAGATCGGATGGCAGGGACTGCTCGTGGCCCTGTTGGCGCGCAACCGACCCCTGCTCTGCATTCCGATGGCGATCCTGTTCGCGGCTCTTCGAACCGGATCCGGGTTCCTGGCTGCCACCGGGGTGGACCGGACCGTGGTCGACGTGGTGCAGGCCCTGATGGTGCTGGCCCTGCTGGTCCCTCCGGCGGTTGAGTTCATGCGGGATCGGCGGCGGATCTCGATCGCAGCCCAGGCAACGGAACCGGCATGAGCGACATACTCGGCGCCCTGGGTGACATATTCGCCAGCCCCGCCATGTACGGGAGCGCGGTGAGGCTCGGAGTGTTCCTGGCTTTCGCCGCGCTGGGGGAGTTGGTGGCCGAGAAGGCGGGCACCATCAACATATCGGTGGAAGGCTCCCTGCTGGCGGGCGCGTTGGGCGGGACGGTGGCCTTCGACCTGTCCGGATCGGTCGTCATCGGCCTGGCCGGGGGAGCGGTGGCAGGGGTGTCGGTGGCAATGGTGGCGGCAAACATGAGCCACCGGCTTACCGCCGACCAGTTCGTGGTGGGAATCACGGTCAACGTTCTCGTGCTGGGCCTGGCCGGGTTCCTGGACGCCACCGTCAGCCCGCTCGGAGGACGGGCCGGGGTGGTCGCCATCCCGTTCCTGTCCCGAGTGCCCGTGATCGGACCGGCGCTGTTCGAGCAGACCTGGCCCACGTACCTGGTGTACGGGCTGATCCCGTTGACCTGGTGGCTCCTCTACCGGACTCGATGGGGTCTGGAGGTGAGGTCCGCAGGCGAGAACCCCCAGGCAGCGGACGTTTCGGGGGTTCACGTCAACCGCCGCCGCCGCGAAGCCATCTACTACGGCGGAAGCCTGTCAGGCCTGGGAGGGGCGTTCCTGATCCTGGGCCAGGTGGGGAGCTTCGATGTAGGCGCCGTCGGCGGCCGGGGCTTTATCGCCATAGCCGCGGTCTATTTCGGTGGGTGGACGCTCCGAGGCACCCTGATCGGGGCGCTCCTGTTCGGGATGGCGGACGCCTTCCGCCTGGCCGTTCCGGTGCTGGGCTACCAGGTGAACGCCCAGCTCCTGGCCGCCCTGCCCTATATTCTCACGCTGGTCGTCATGTACTTCATCACCAAACGGTTCGTCCAGCCGGCTGCCCTAGCCAGACCGTTCGTGAGGGGCCTGCGGTAGCCCTGATCCTTCACCTGCGGTAGCCCTGATCCTTCATGTTCCCAGCACACCGATAGACACTAGACCCATTCAACGTCATCATTGCGGAGCGGCCGGCCCCGCACCCGGCGGTGAATGCCACCTCAGGACGAAAGTGGTGCTGTCAAATGGCTGTAACCCCAGGTCAGGCGTTCCCGAAGCGCCCGCTTCTCCTCCCTTTCAACCCCCAACCATGAAGACGAATGATCGGGGCTAGGACCGAACTGAAAACGTCCAGTTGCCCGATACCGGCGATAGAGGCCGGTTCAAGACCCGCGGGCCAACCCATCCCCTTCTTCTTCGTCGGCACCCCCATGGCCGATCCGCCAGGGCCTTGTCCCGTACCGTATCCTCACAGCGATGTTCTCGTACCACCAGCAGGTGCCGGCCAGGTTCCCCACCATCCGAGCCGGGGTGGTGCATGCTGACGGGTTGGTCAATGGCCGCAGTCCCGACCGTCTCCGGACGGCGTTTCGGGAGCAGCAGGCCGTTTCACTGGCTCGATTCCGCGGCACTCCCATGTCCGAGATTCCTTCGATCGTCGCCTGGAGAAGGACCTTCTCGGCCTTCGGCGTCAAACCCACCCGGTACCGCAATGCCGCTGAAGCGTTGATCCGCCGACTTACCAAGGCCGGCGACATCCCGTCGATCAACCCCTTGGTGGACATCGCCAACCTGGTGTCAGTCCGGTACGGGCTTCCGGTCGCGGCGATGGACCAGGCTCGGGTCGCGGGCCCGATCACCGTTCGCTTCGCCACGGGAGACGAGCGTTTCAACGATCTGGGCAGTTCCAGGACCACCTCGCCCGAGGTCGGGGAGGTCATATTCGTCGACCGGATGGGCGCGGTGGCGGCCCGCCGCTGGTGCTGGCGGCAGAGCGCTCAGAGCGCCACCGGCCCGGATACGGTGGAAGCCCTGTTCACCGTGGAGGGCCATCACGAGGACGGCGAGGAGGACGTTGCTTCGGCCACTCGTGATCTGGTGGCACTCCTGGAGATATACCAGCCGCAGGCCCGTGTCGAATCGGCATGGCTCTCGCCATCCCGGCCACGGTACGAGCCCGCCCGCTGACCTTCTACAAAGCGGCGGCCGCCCTGTCGGATCGGTGCGTTCTCGATTCCCGTTCCGCTCGGTAGGATTCACCGCATACCCGCATCGAAACGGAGCACACGATGGCGCTAGCCGAACGGATGGAGACGGCACTCAACGATCAGGTCACTCGCGAGCTCAGCGCCTCTCTCGCCTACCTCCAGATGGCCGCCTACTTCGACGCCGAGGAACGTCCCGGCATGGCCCGGTGGATGGCCGCCCAGTCGGACGAGGAGGCCGGCCACGCCCGGATGTTCATCGATCACGTGGTGGACCGGGACGGGCGGGTGGAGATTGGAGCCATCGACGCTCCGGTCTCAAAGTTCGACAGCCCTCTGCACGTGTTCGAGGAGGCCCTGCGGCACGAGCGGCACGTGACCGAGGAGATCCGGAACCTCTACCGGCTGGCGACCGAGTTGGGCGACCTGGAGAGTCTGCCCTTCCTGCAGGGCTTCCTGGTCGAGCAGGTAGAGGAAGAGGCGCTTGTCTCCGGGATATGCGAGCGTATCGGTCGCCTGGACGGCAACGAGGTCGGCCTGGCTCTGATCGAAGCCGAGTTGGGCGGACGTACCGGGGCAGACGAGGAGTGAGCCGGCTAAACCGGGCACCGTAGTATTGTCGTCTGCTTGGTGGGTGTAAGGCTGTCCGGCTGTCGTCCGTACGCCTAGAAAATAAGGGCTGGGCCTGATACCGCGCGGCCTCAGCAGTAGCCGACAGGACGTTCAGCTATGAAAGACATCATCCAGGCGACCGGGCTGGTCAAACGCTACGGGGAGGTGGTGGCCCTCGACGGTCTGGACCTGTCGGTCCGGGAGGGGACGATCGTCGCCCTGCTCGGACCGAATGGGGCCGGCAAGACCACCGCGGTGTCGGTTCTCACCACCCTGATCGAGCCTGACGAGGGCGCCGCGACGGTGGCCGGTGTCGACGTGCTGAGGGACCCGGCAGAGGTCCGCAAGCTGATCGGCCTCTCCGGCCAGTACGCCGCCGTAGACCAGGACCTGACCGGCTTCGAGAACCTGGACATGATCGGGTGCCTGTACCACCTCGGCCGGAAGAACGCCCGATCCCGGGCACGGGAGCTTCTGGACAGGTTCGACCTAGCCGAAGCGGCCGACCGGCCCGTCAAGACCTATTCGGGAGGCATGAGGCGGCGGCTCGACCTGGCCGGAGCGCTGGTGGCGGAGTCGCCGGTGTTGTTCCTGGACGAGCCGACAACCGGCCTGGACCTCATCAGCCGCAGGGAGCTGTGGAGGCTGATCCGCACCCTGGTGGACCAGGGAGCCACGCTCCTCCTCACCACCCAGTACCTCGAGGAGGCCGACCGGTTGGCCGACGAAGTCCTGGTCATCGACAGGGGAAAGACCATTGCCCAGGGAACCGTTGACGATCTGAAGGACATGGTCGGCGGCGAGCGGATCGCGATCAAGGTCACCAACCGGGACGACTTGCCTGCAGCTCACGAGATACTGGGCCGTGCGGCGGTCGGAGAGCTGCAGGGCGATGAACGGTCCCGCACGGTGGTCGCTCCAGTATCGGGTGGCACCGGTGAGCTGGCCGAGGTGCTGGCGGCCTTCGAGAGCCAACGGGTCCGCATCAGCGAGGTGGTGCTCCGCCGCCCCACTCTGGATGACGTGTTCCTGGCGCTGACCGGCGCTTCCGCCGAGTCCGGCGAGCAGACCCCGGCTCCCGCCAAGCCGGGCCGCAAGGGAAGGGGATCGCGATGAGCTTCTTGTCAGCCCTCGGTGACGGCATGGTCATCGCCCGCCGCAACCTCATCAAGGTCAAGCGGGTGCCTGACGTGCTGGTGTTCGTGCTGCTCTCACCGATCATGTTCGTCCTGCTGTTCGCCTACGTGTTCGGAAGCGCCATCGACATCCCGGGAGGGTCCTACCGGGAGTTCCTCATGGCCGGGATCTTCGGCCAGACCGTGGTGTTCGGCGCAACATTCACGGGCGCCGGCCTCGCCGAGGACATGCAGAAGGGCATCATCGACCGGTTCCGCTCGCTGCCGATGTCCAGAGCGGCGGTGGTCTTCGGACGGACAGCCAGCGATGTGGTCTACAACATCATCACGCTGACCATCATGGCCATAACCGGACTCATCGTGGGATGGCGCATCAGGGGAAGCCTGCTCGATGCCCTGGCCGGCTTCCTGCTGCTGCTGCTGTTCGCCTACTCCGTCTCCTGGATCATGGCCCTGCTCGGCCTGTCGGTGCCCAGCCCGGAGGTGCTCAACAATGCCTCCTTCATCGTGATCTTCCCGATGACGTTCGTCGCCAACACCTTCGTGCCGGTCGAGAGCCTCCCCACGGTGCTGAGGGTGTTCGCCGAGTGGAACCCGATCTCATCGCTGGTCCAGGCGACCAGGGAACTCTTCGGGAACATCCCACCGGGCACTCCCGAACCGGCATCCTGGCCCTTGCAGAATCCGGTCATCTACACCGTGTTCTGGGCGTGCATGATCATCGCCATATTCGCCCCTCTGGCAGTGCGCCGCTACATCCGGGTGGCCAAGAAGAGCTAAGTGATCCGGCCTCCGGATAGCAAGGTTTGGTGTGATGCCGCCCGCTGGTGATACTGGTCGATGATGCGGAACTCGACACCTCTGGCAGCCATCGATGTGGGGACCAACTCGGTGCATATGGTGATTGCCCGCCCGGTGGATGGCGGGACTCCGGAGGTCCTGGCACGGGAGAAGGTGTCGGTACGTCTCGGGCAGGGCGCCACCGACATGAAGCACCTGCGCCATGACGCGATCGAACGGGCCGTGGCGGCCCTTACCGAGTTCCGCCATATCGCTGACGCTTACGGCGCCGAAGTGGTGGCAGTCGCCACCAGCGCGGTCCGGGAGGCCGAGAATCGGAGGGATTTCCAGCAACGGGTGAGGGACGAGACCGGGGTGCGTGTCGAGGTGATCTCGGGAACCGAGGAGGCCCGCCTCATCCATCTCGGGGCGTTGAGCGCCGTACCGGCGGCCGGACGGCCGCACCTGGTCATCGACATCGGCGGGGGATCGACCGAGTTGATCGTCTCCACCGGCACCGAGCCCGACCTGGCCCGTAGCGTCAAGCTCGGGCACATCCGGCTCACCGACCGCTTCTTCCCCGGCGGGATCATCCGCGACGGGGCGGTGGAGGAGTGTCGCCGGCACATCCGGTCCTTCGTGGCGCCCGAGGTCCGCCGGGCCCGGGCTATCGGTTTCGACCTCGCGGTGGGGTGTTCGGGGACGATCGCCGCACTGGCGTCCATGTCCGCATCGAGTCGAGGCAAGCGGCGGCCCCGTAGCGTGGCCAACACCACCATCGACCGGAAGGAACTCGACTGGACGGTGGCGGCAATTCTGGCTCGGGCGCATCCGGACGACCGCAGGGGCCTCATCGGTCTGGAGCGGGCCCGCCGAGACGTGATCGTGGCCGGGGCCGTCCTGCTTGCCCAGCTGTTCGAAGACCTGGGGATAGAGTCTCTCGTAATGTCGCCAGGCGCCCTGCGCGAGGGTGTCCTGCTCGACAGGTTCGGCCGCCGGCAGGAGTCACCGGCCGATGGGCTCCATCACCTCGGGGACCTGCGACGGAGCAGCATCCTGGCCCTGGCCAGGAGCTACCACGAGGATCTCAACCATGCCGAACACGCCACGGAGCTGGCCCTGCAGTTGTTCGATGAGACCCAACATGTTCATGGCTTGGACGCGAGCGACAGCGAGTTGCTGGAGGCGGCCGGGTTGCTCCACAATATCGGGCGCTTCGTGGCCAACTCCGCCCATCACCGCCACTCGTACTACCTGATCCGCAACAGCGAACGCCTGGCCGGATTCACGGTCGGCGAGCTTGAGTTGATCGCTCTGGTGGCCCGCTATCACCGGAAGAGCGCTCCCCGCCGGAGGCATTCGCGTTTTAGCGCCCTGAGCCGATCCGACCGGCACAGGGTTCGGTTGCTGGCCGGGATACTGCGGGTGGGAATAGCCCTCGACCGCACCTACAGGCGGGCGGTGGCGTGCGTCCATGCCCGGTCCTCCGGCAACACCATCACTATCGACGTCGAGGCGGAGGACGGCCTGGATGTCGAGATCGAAATGTTCAGCGCCCGGGCTCGGTCGAGCCTGCTCGCCGATGCGCTGGGCAGCCCGGTGGAGTTCAGGATGGGCGAGTCATGCGGAGCCCCGGGCGGTAGGGCGGGTGCCAAGCAACGCCATCCTTCGGCGTCCAGCGCTGGGGGAACGGGTCCGGGCTAGTAACCCCCCAGCCGGTTGATCCCGTCCAGAGACGCGGTGGTGTATGCCTCGGCAAGCGTGGGATAGCCGATCACCGACTCCACGAAATAGTCGATGGTTCCGCCGTAGGCGATGACAGCCTGGCCGATGTGGATCAGTTCGGCGGCGTTCTCGCCCAGGATGTGGACCCCGAGGAGTTGCCGGGTCTTCAGATGGAACAGCAACTTGAGGAACCCGACATCGTCGCCTCGCATGAGGCTGCTCTCCGTCTCCCGGTAACGAGCCTTGCCGACCTCGTAGGGGACGCCTTCTTCGTTGAGCTGGTCCTCGGTCTTGCCCACCATGGCCACCTCGGGGATGGTCTTGATGGTGTACGGGAGGAGTTCCTGGAAGTCGCTTCGCTCGATCCCGAAGGCATGGCGGGCCGCCAGACGACCCTGCATGCGGGATGTCGAGACCAGGTCCGGGAACCCGATCACGCCACCCACGGCGTAGACGCCCTCGACGCTGGTCTGGTAGTTCTCATCGACGCTGAGGCGGCCCCGTGCGTCCGCTTCCAGCCCGATCGCATCGAGGTTGAGCGATCCCGTGCATCCGGTGCGTCCCACGCAGTACATGACGGCGTCGCTGATGATCTGCTTACCGCTCTCGAGCTGCACCCGCACCCGGTCACCCACCTCGTCCCTCATATAGTCGATGTCGAACACCAGCTCGGTCAGGCGCAGGGTCACGCCGGTCTGCCGCATGTGGTAGGCGAGCGTGTCGGCGAGTTCCTCATCAGCGAAGGTGAGCAGCCGCTGGTTCCGGTCCACGAGGGTTACTCGGGTACCCAGGGCGGCGAACGTGCTGGTGTATTCCAGGCCGATGGCGCCCGCCCCGACGATGGTCAGCGTCCGGGGCAGCTTCGGCAAGCTGAGCATGTGATCGCTCACGAAGACCAGCCGTCCGTCGGCGTAGACGACCGGGGGCTCGGTGGAGTAGGAACCGACCGCGATCACCACCTTGTCGGTGGTGATGGTGCGTTCGGTCCGGTTCTCCTCTGACTTCACCCTCAAGGTGTGGCGGTCGACGAAAGAGCCCTCGCCGATAATCGTCTCGATCCGGTTGCGGGCAAGTTGACTCTGCAGGATGTCCGACTGCTGCTGGATGACGTAGCGGGTGCGCACCATGAGGTCGTTCATCGTGATGTTCTGCTTCACGGCGTAGGACTGGCCGTAGATATTGCGTTCCCGGTAGCCCGTGAGGTAGAGGACCGCATCCCGCATCGTCTTGCTCACCGTGCCGGCGTAGATGTTGATACCGCCGATGCGCGGTTCCTTCTCGAGGATGACGACGCGCTTCCCGAGCTTGGCGGCCTGGATGGCGGTACGCTGCCCGGCAGGCCCCGATCCGATGATCGCTAGGTCGTAGTCATAGCCCGGCATTGCTGATCCTTTCGCTCACCCGGAGGCCGCGGGCCTGGGATGCGCCATCTCCTTGCGAGGTCCGAGGCTCTGAAAATCCACCAGCCTCGAACGTGGAGGGTAGCGCGCCGACCCCGGGGAGATGCCCGATCCGGATCCTGCCTCCTCAGAGAAGAGCGTGACTGACGGCGGCCAGCGTCGTCCTAGAGCAACTGCTCGGGCGGCTCAGTCCCGAATTCAAGCCACCAACCCCCCCCCAAAAAACCTTGCGTCTGGTGCCTTGACCGAGTCGAACTTGACTCTCAAGCTTCGGTACTTGGTGAATCTGTACGAAGCGACACAACAGCCGATGAATCCATCTAGCCCGCGGAGTTACCGCGGCAAGTTTTCTCGAATGCGGCACCCTGTGGTACCCAAGATCCGGCGTCTCTGATGGTCCAGCCCGCAGGCGCCGCGTTTGTTGCGTATGCCGTTCCTTTACAGATATCACATTGGGACACATAGCGTCGGTCCTGTTCACTGGCGAGGGCACGTCGTTGTTCTCTGAACAAACCAAGTCTGTGCCCTTTCTGTCGTGCCTTTTCCAATACCCACTCGGGAACGGGGCTAGAAGCCGGTTGCTCCACCGGTTGACGGGGTCGCCCGGGAATGACGACACGGCGAAGGCGTTGTTTCGATGTCGTAGCGGAAGACGACGGAGGAGTTTCAGAAGGCTCGACCGGTTCCGGAGGTGTTGCTCGGTGATCATAGGGTTGTGGCTCCTGTGACTTCTGAGGCGTGGCGGGGGAGGGGATAGTAGTGGGAGGGGTGTCTGCTTTCCTGCCCGATGCTGGCTGTGGATCCGTCCGGCTGGGCAGCGGCGAGGGATCCAAGGTTGTCGGAGGTGGGGTCGGGGCTGGCGCCTCACTCCGCTCGCGGCCAACGCCGGGGCGGACTCGAAAGAGTCGGCGAGCCAACTCGGTGAGCCTTCCCCGACCGCTGGATTCTTCGGGACGAGACTTCCTTCGCTTGCGAGCGGCCGGCCCGATACCTCGCTCGAGTTCCTCCGGGGTTGGAACGTAGAACTCGTCCGGCTCTTGACCCGTCTCCCTCCCCGTCACAGCCATGTCTCCTGAGCAACTACGCCAAGACCATAGGCGACGGTTGTGAATGCCTCTCGTTCCTGAACCTTGTCGGCGCCGAAAAACAGATCAAGCATCTCAACGAAAGCACCGAGACGAGACGACCCACCGGTGCGTAACACCGTCGTAACCTGTTCTGGACCGATCCTCGCCTTGTCAAGGGCCTTCATGACCTGTTCCTCGACTGTTTGTAGGTACGGAGAAACCATCTGGTCGAGCTCTGCCCGACTCAGAGCGATCGATAAATCTCCCTGAGGTGAGTGAAAATCGATGTGAGTTAATTCTGTGCTCGATAGAGCAATCTTGGCATTTTCAATAGCCTTGTAAAATGGATACGCTTGGCCTCCAGTGACTATGGAACGAACCAGAGATCCGGCCCGCCGGTCTGAGCGTTCAAGATCGTTCAGGACTTGAAAGGTGTGTTGACTAGTCAGCAGATGTTTGAAAGTCTCAAGGCTAGACAGACCGCGCCTGAACCATCCGGGAACCGAGCGGTGGTGCAACCCCAGTCGTGACGCCACCTTCGCTTCGAAGATTTTGCGATCAAACAGGCAGCCACCCACCGTTGCGCCGTCCATGCTCACCACCTCTCCCTCACCGGCGTTGATAGACGTCACCGCTATGTCGAACGTTCCTCCGCCGAAATCAACCGCTACGAGATACCCGTCGTGAACGACTTCGTCGAGCACAGCGGCAACGGGCTCCGGGTAGAGCTCCACGTCTGCGAATCCGGCCCTTCGCGCCGCGTCCAAGAGCCGATTCTCTGCCAACCTCTGCCGTTCATCGAACCGGTCACCCTCTGCGCCCACGAAAGCGATCGGGTGCCCGATGACTGCTCGGGTTACATTCTGCCCAGTGTGGCGGTCGGCGTAGCTCTTGAGGTGACTCAGGACAAAGGAGACCAAATCCTCCAATTCGAAGTCCTTTGCCCATGAATGCGTCTTTTCGAAAGAATCGTCAGTTAGCGCGCTCTTCAGATCACTCATTAGCCGCGAGTCCAGACAACCGCTCCGTCGGTCGAACTGCTGACAATCGCTCTCATAGCCAAATATCTTGCTATGTGTCACTAGTGCACAACGTCTACAATTAGTGCTCTGCTTACCCGTAATGGTGAATTGATCGGTAGCCTCCGCCCCGGAGAGCCGCAGCCCGTCGCGGTGTAAGTAGAGGATTGATGAGAGAGAGGATGGCATCGCCCTGTCGTCTCCGATTTGGAGAACTTCGATACGCTCAGGATAAGCGACCGCTATAGAGCTGTTAGTTGTGCCGAAGTCGATTCCGTAGGCAAGTTGAGTACTCACTGTCCTACCACCACCGCGGCGGCCAGGACGCGAACCGAAACGCTCGATCTTCGGGCCTGCAGCTTCCTGATCTGACTATCCCGATCCTCTTCGACCATGGCCATCTGCTGCTGGGCGGCCCTCAGTTGACCTAGCCCGGCCGGCAAGATTCGTTTCTCTCCTAGGTCGTCACTGGCAGTCCACTTCTGAACTCTGGCCTTGTAATCCTCGATCGTCTGCCGCCAGTGCCTGTCTTGATCTCTGGAGATTCGTCTGGTCCTATCAACCTCCTCCTCCAACCACTCTCGGTGGCGTTGATCAATGTCTGCCATGATCTCCTTCTGTTGGACCGAGAGCCTCGCCTTGCTAGCTTCGATGGCCGCAAGAGCCCAGGCTGGGATCTCATGGCCCCGGACGGGTTCTCCCATCACTGGCAGCTCCGTGACGAACCGAGCACGTACCCTCATGTCCTCATCCACGAGATGATGTACGAACTTGCCAAGTCGAACCGGTCCATCAGCCTCGACGGCGTAGAACACCTCCACATAGGGGCCTCCACGGATATCGGCAAGCCGTCGGTGACAGGCCACCGCCGGGCGGGTACCGATGGGAAGATGAACGATCGAGTCGACTAGGCTCTGCCCGAAGGCCAAGAACTCCAGGTCCTCGCGTTCCAACGCTTCCCGATAGTCGAATACGCCACGATAGGACTTTTTCTTGGCTCCAAGTTGCCGCTGAAGGTCCTGAGACAGATAAATTCCGACTCCTCCATCCGGATGATGAGTAAGCCTTCCGCCGAAGTAGCGAAGAGTCCTTGCCATATAGCTCTGTAGGTCCGACGGGCCGGCCATGATCCGCTCTTCCACCAAGCCGTTCGCCTGATCCCGTCGAAACGTAGTTGCATCAAGGACCAAGTGTTGCTTTTCCCTTTCCAGCATCCTGGCCTGGCGGACTCTCCGCTCAAGCTCTACCTCCATCTGTTCTAGCTGTCCAGACGGATCAGCTACCTCATCAAAGGCCAAGCTTCTGATATCATCCTCCACCGTGCCAAGAATGGGATCCAATGAACCTACAGATTCTTCAAATAGGCGAATACGCTTATGAAGGACATCAAGTATTCGTTCCTCGATAGTTCCGTTACATGCCAAGTTGTAGATGATTACGTCTCGTTTTTGTCCTATCCGATCCAGGCGGCCGATCCTTTGCTCTACCTTCATAGGATTCCACGGGAGATCATAGTTGACCATGATATGGGCGAACTGAAAGTTACGGCCCTCTCCACCGGCTTCGGTTGCTATCAGGACCTGTGATCGGCACCGAAAGCGGATCACAGATGCATCCTTTTGTTGTTGATTCATGCGGCCATTGAAGACTTCGACTTCATAACCGTGATGACGCAGAGTCTGCTGCAAAAAGGCTTGAGTTTCAAGAAACTGTGTGAAGACAATCACTTTGTCTTCTGGTCTGAGTTCGCGGTGTAAGGTACGAACTAGGGTCTTGGCCTTCGTGTCCCGCATGGCCCCAAGGCGCCCAACAAGCCCCTGCAGTACCGCTATCTCTGCCTGAACACCTGCATGGTCTGTAGCGAGTAACTTGTAATCGTTTACTTCTACAGCAGTGCTGAGTTCTCTGGGATCGCCTCGAATCAGACGTGTGTTGTCAGTTGAGTCGATTGATGGCTCATCGGATTTGGTGGCGAGTTTTTCGGAAAGTTTTTTGATACGTCTCTTTAAGGCCGTCCGAACGGCATTGGAACTCGAGGCTAACATCTTCTGATATGTCACCATCAAGAACCCAATCGCCCTCTGTTGTGGTTCCTTAGCCATGTTATACTGATCGCGGAGATAGTCACTCACATCCTGATACAGTTCCAACTCGGCTTCATCTAGTTGGACGGAGATAAGCCTTGGTAGGCGCTTGGTGAATCCTCCAACATCGGTCTTCCTGTTTCGGATTATCGTCCCAGCTAAAGGATACTTACGGTCTAGCATCTCCATAGCCGATGTTCTATTCTCCGGTTTGTGTATGTCGACTCCATGGATTGAGAAAAACTCCGTCAACTGATTCTGTCGGGATTTGGTAAGAATACCCCATTGCTGGACATCCTTGGCAATCTCAGCGAGCTTGGCAATCTCAGCGAGATCAGGTCGTTGTTGCCTGTTCTGTTTGTAATGCTCGAATGAGTCACAGAGCCCGGGCTCGACCAACTCGATGAGTGAGTAGAGCTCATATGGATGGAGTTGCATGGGTGTGGCCGTGAGGAGCAGCATTCCGTCAACAGCCACCTTCAACTTCTCGGCTAGTTTGTAGCTAAGCGTGGAATGGCTCCGCTTACCGTGAAGGCTGCGACGCACCCGATGGGCTTCGTCAAAGATCACGAGATCCCATCCGGCTTCGACGATCATTTCGGCATGCGTCGCACGGCGTGCAAGGCTGAGTGATGTGATTACGTTGTCATGCCGACGCCAGGGGTTTTCGCCATGTCTCGACAACGACCTGAGCACGCCGCCGTCGAGGACTTCGAAGTGCTCGTTGAACTTGGAACGAAGTTCCTGCTGCCATTGCCACTGGAGAGATGCTGGCACAACGATTAGGACTCGCTCGACCAACTGGCGTGCTCGAAGCTCCTTAAGTATCAGTCCGGCCTCGATCGTCTTGCCCAACCCGACCTCGTCGGCAAGGATCATTCGAGGACGGCTCTTCGACAGGACGCGCAAAGCAACCATGACCTGATGAAAAGCCGGCTCGATCCGAGCATTGGACAGCCCAGCAAGGGTGTCATAGCGATAGGCGTGTTGCAGATATAGGGCCTGGATACGAAGTCCGTATAGCTCGGTATGACCGAGCTCACCGTTGCGAAGTGCCTCCTCGGGGTCGGGAGGGAGGAGTTCTATGGCCGACACATCCACATACTCGGGACCCGTGGAGAAGACCACCTGGTAGCCAAGGTGCCTGCTATTCGCGGCGACAACGCCATGCTCACCGTCAGCCACCCGCCGCACACGGTCACCTGTCTGGAAGCTCACGATATGCCTATGGCTTTCGTCCTCTGGGAGTCGAGCGGGAGTGCAAGTACGTACACGGTAGCTTGCGGACCAGACAGTTCGCGAGGCAGAATCGTCCAGAGTTCTCTTGGCACCTTCTACAGTTCGAGGAGGGCTTGCTCCACCACCTCGGGTAGGGCCGGGTGGATGTAGTACTGGCCTTGGGCCATCTGGTCGACGGTCAGGTCGAAATGCATCCCCTGGATGAGCTGCTGGATCAGGGTGGAGGCCTGGGGGCCGATGATGTGGCCTCCGAGTAGCCGGCGGGTGTCGCGGTGGGCGATGACCTTGGCGGCGCTCTCGGTGTCCTCCATAGCCCATCCGTAGGCGGCGGCCGAGTAGGGCTGGACATGGGCCACGTAGGGGAGGCCCTGCTCCCGGCACTCGCGTTCGGTCAACCCCACCGCGGCGATCTGGGGATGGCCGAACACGGCATGGGGGATGAACCGGTGGTCCACGGTGATCGGCGAATCGGGACGGATCAGGTTGTGGCGCACCACCCGAGCTTCGTGGTTGGCCACGTGCTTGAGCTGTATGGGGTTGGTGATGTCGCCCAGCGCCCACACGCCGTCCACGTTGGTACGGAGTTGGTCATCGGTGATCACCTGACCCCGGTCGGAGACGGCGAGCCCGCCGGCGGTGGCGTCCACTAGGTCCGAATTGGGCCTCCGTCCTGTCGCGACCAGGAGCTCGTCACCCCGCAGGTCCGCGGTGACCCCATCCCGGCCGGCCACCCGCAACACCACTTCGCCACCTTCCCGCCGGGCCCCGAGAATCCGGGTATGGGTACGCACGTCGAACCGGCGCGAATAGGAATCGGTGAAGCGGCGACTGATCTCCTCGTCCTCCCGCCGCAGGAAGCTGTCACCCCGCAGGAGGAAGGTCACCCTCGACCCCAACGCGCCCAGGACACCCCCCAGCTCAGCGGCGATGTAGCCGGCCCCGATAACCAGCAGGCGCTCGGGGAGCCGCTCCAAGCGCATGATCGTGTCGGAGGTGTGGTAGCCGACACCTTCCAGGCCGGGTACGGGCGGCACCACGGCTCGGGCGCCCGCCGCCAGCACGATCCGGTCGGCCGTGATCACCTCGTCGCCGACCGCCAGCTGCCCGGGGGCCACGAAGCGTCCGGTGACCGGGTAGACGGTGACGTTGGGTAGTCCCTCCCGGTAGTCACGGCCCGACTCGGCGATCGGGTCGATCCGGCCGAAGATGCGGTCCCGGACGGCAGGCCAGTCGGCGCCGTCGAAGCTGGTGTGAATGCCCAGCCGCTCGCCACCGGCTGCGAGCTCGGCGACCTCGGCCGTGTAGACGAACATCTTGGACGGGATGCAACCCACGTTCAGGCAGGTCCCGCCGAACGGGCCGTGTTCTACCATGGCGATGTCCCAGTCGTCGTGTTCGGGTCCGATCACCGAATTACCCGAACCTGCGCCGATTACCAGCAGGTCGAAACTGCGCACGATCTCCTCATCTCTACGGGATCCGCGGGTTGGCACCCAATGTAGACGCGGCGGTCTGCTTGCCCGGCCACATTACGCGAACTCGGCCGGTGAGGCGCGGGCGGTCACGGTGACCGTTATCCCGCCGTCGGGAGCGAACATCCGCATCAGCGTGAGCGGGATCGTCTCGGTTATCCGCACCACTATTTCGGAGTCGCTCGCTTCAGGAGTCAGCGTCATCGATCCGTCCCAATCGGGCTGGTCCCCGGCGAACCGGTGGGCCGCCTCCTCGGCTCGATCAGAATCCAGCACCACCTTGTTCTGGTACAGATCGGATTCGACCACCTGGGCGGCCCCGGCCACCGCCGACTTGTAGGCGATTCCGCTCAAGGTGGCGTGCCTGGAGAGCACGCGCCACAGGTCGAGGGCGAGCCCGCCTGCGAAGAACAACATCAGCAGCAGCCCCAGGCTCCACAGGACGACGGCGCCTCGATCATCGGCCGGTCCGGACCGATTGGCCTTCGCCACCCGGTGATTCATGGGGGCGGAATGCTCCGGTATGGCTCCATCTGCTCCCGGTAGCTGCTCGTGATCGTCGACGAACCCACCGTCCAGAACCCCATCACGTCGATGGCCGGCACGCGCAACGACACGCGGGCGCTCACCACCCCGCCTGGCGCCCAGGAGGTCCGGCAGTCGATCGAGACGTCGGCCGCGCCGGGAGCCAGGCTCCGGTCGGCCAGGATCTGGCGGGCCACGGCCTCGGCCCGGGCCTGTCCCGTCGCCGGGTCGAAGGCGGTAGCGCAGGCTCGTACCGCTTCCCGGGCGGCCGCGTCCACCATCGAACGGTATTCCATCCTGATGGGGAAGCTGAGCAGCAACATGGCGAACGGGATCAGGATGAACGCCGACACCAGAACCAGGTCGATGGCGCCGATGCCCTGTTCGCCCGCCATCGGCGACCGCAAGCACGCCGGGCGCCTCACGGAACCGGCTCGGTGACGCTGGTGGCCTGCATAATGAAGCTCCAGGAGGGTCCTAACGAAGGGAAGACCGGCCTGAGCCGGGCGGCGATCACTGCTGTGGTGAGCGCCTCTCTGCGGTCGCAATTCACCTCGGTGGAGTCCTGGTAGAGGCTGGCCAGGCCGGAGATGATCCGCTCGGCGGCTTCCTCACAGATCGGTCCGGTCCCGCCGGAGAGAGCACCGGCCCTAGCGCCCGAATCTGCTGCGTACTGGATCACTGAGCGGGTGTAGAGCATGAGCAGGCCGTTCATCAGGAAGACAGCCGTGATCAGGGCCATGCCCATTGCCATGAGGGTCTCGATGACGGCGGCGCCGGACTCGTCGCCAAGCCACCGGGCGCTCGGACGCCGCAGGCCCTGCTTGTAGCAGCGGTTGTTTCGATTCATCATCCTGAACAACATGGATCGGCAGTCAATCTAGCGCAAACTAATGCTGAGCTACCGGAGTAGGCCGAGACCTTTTTTCTCATTCTGAACCATGCCACCGGCCGGATCTACATGTTCGGGAAGTCCGGGCCACCATTAGGCTGGGCAGGATGATTCCAGTGGTGATGGATACCCGGCGGCGTCCCGTTCGTGATCTGCGGCTCTCTGTGACGGACAGATGTAATTTCCGGTGCCGCTACTGCATGCCGGCCGAGATCTTCAACCGTGAGTACGAATTCCTGAAGCGAGACCTGCTGTTGAGCTTCGAGGAGATAGTCACCCTGGCCCGCGCCTTCGAGCGCCTGGGGGTGCAGAAGATACGGCTTACCGGTGGCGAGCCCCTCTTGCGCAAGGGCGTGGAGCAGTTGATCGCCATGCTCACCGCCGCGACCGGCTGCGAGGTGACCCTCACCACCAACGGTTCGTTGCTGGCCCGCAAGGCCGAGGCGCTGGTCTCGGCCGGGTTGGCTCGGGTCACCGTCTCGCTCGACTCCGTGGACGAGGCCACCTTCATGGCGATGAACGACGTGGGCTTCCCGGTGGCGGCCGTGTTGTCAGGGATAGAGGCAGCATCCCAGGCGGGCCTTCCCGTCAAGGTGAATGCGGTGGTGAAGAGGGGAGTGAACGACGGTGGGGTGGTGGACATGGCGCGCCACTTCCGGGGCACCGGCCACATCCTCCGCTTCATCGAGTACATGGACGTGGGCGCCACCAACGGCTGGCGGATGGACGATGTGGTGCCGGCCGCCGACCTGATCCGGGCCATAGACGCCGAGTTCCCGATCGAGCCGGTGGCTCCCAACTACCGGGGCGAGGTAGCTCGGCGCTGGCGGTATGTGGACGGCGGCGGCGAGGTCGGCTTCATCGCCTCGGTCACCCAGCCCTTCTGCGCAACGTGTACGAGGGCCCGGATCTCGGCGGAGGGGATGCTCTACACATGCCTGTTCGCTGTCAAGGGCACCGACTTCCGCCGGATCCTGCGATCCGGAGCGGATGAGGAGGAGATCATCTGCACCATTCAACGGATCTGGACGGCCCGGGACGATCGCTACTCGGAGATCCGCTCCGAGGCCACCGTAAGCCTTCCGAAGATAGAAATGAGCTACATAGGCGGCTAGTCGTCTGTCTGCGAAAACAGCTTGGTGTGTTCTGGCGGTCATCGGTGTCCCGTCGCTGCGTTCCGCTTCCTTGACGTACCGCTGCGGGTATGCCTTCGTCAGCGGGCCTTGCGAGGAACACCGCTGCCGTCGCCATTCCATACCGCCATTCCCCAAACAGACCACTAGGGCATTTCGCAGAACCCGGCTCCGTCCTCAGTGGAGGCCGAAGAGAGCGGAGGCGGTGCCTGCGAAGATGGAGTTCTGGGTTGTCTCGTCGATCGTGTCCATGGCGCCCACGACGGCGCCGGCATCCTCGATGGAGAAGGGGTGGTCGGTTCCGAACATGATGCGGTCCTGTCCGACCATGGCGATGGATGCGTGCAACGGACCGGGCGCGTAGGTGATGGCATCTATGTAGAGCCGGGCAATAGATCGGGAGGGCGGTTCGGGTAGCCGGGTCCGGCCGATCTCGTCGGATCGCCAGGCGGCGTCGAGGCGCCCTACCAGGGCCGACAGGGTCCCGCCACCGTGGGACACGATGATCTTGAGGCCGGGATGGTTGAAGAGCACGCCGCCGAACACGAGACGGCTCACCACCGCAGTGGTCTCCATCGGGAAACCTACCCCGACCGGTAGCACGTGTCCGTAGCCCTCCAGGATGTCGAGACCGATACCGTCCTGGGGGTGCAGGAGCACCGGGAGGTTCCGCGACTCGAGCTCGTCCCAGACTGATTCCAACTCGGGATCATCCAACTGCAGGTGGGTGATTCGCGGACCCGTGACGATCCCGCGCAGGCTCGGGTGCTCGTCGATGGCGGCGATCTCAGCCAGCACGTCTTCGACTCCGGTGGCCGGGAGGGCTCCGAGACCCACGAGGCGGCCATCGGTTATCTCCTCCAAGGCACCGAGTTCGTTGTTGACCTCTCGCGCTACCTCGATCGCCTCCTGACCCTCGAATGGTTCCAGCCACGGGTTACCGAGCGAGATGACCGACTGCGAGATGGCGTTCTCCTCCATGAAGCCGACCTTGCCGGCCACGGTCCACCAGCCGTCTTCGATCGGCCTTCCGATGCGCGGATCGGCGTGCTCCTCGGGGAAGATCACGAAGCGCCTCACCGCACCGTCCCGGTAGACGCGCGGGATGTCGCGCCGTCGTTCCAGGGCGGCCAGGTAGGAGGAAGGGTAGAAATGGGTATGGACGTCGATCCGCGCGGTCATCCTGTGTGGCCTCCCTCGGCAGCCGGCTCGACCAGAACCAGGGCATCGAGCGCGGCGATGATCACCTTGTCGACCAGCGCAGCCGCATCTGCGGGCGTCAGGCGGGTGGCCGAGTCGTACGAGCTTGCCACCATGCAGATGGAGCCGGTTCTCAAGCGCAGCATGGACCCGAGAATAAACAGGGTGGAGGTCTCCATCTCCGACGCGAGAGCCCCGCCCGCTGTCCATGCGGCTCGCTTGCCCCGCATCTCCTGGGCCACCGGGAGCCGGTCCGGAGCCCGGTGCGAATAGAACGAGTCCTTGGAGTGGAGAACGCCCGCCCGCACCGGCAGCCCGAGTTCCCGGGCCGCCGCCCGCAGGCAGATGGTCATGTCGAGGTCCGCTACCGCCGGGTACTCCATGGGGAGGTACGAGATCCCGGTTCCTTCCTCCCGGATGGCCGCTGTCCCCACGATCACCTCACCCGGTTGCACGTCAGGGGTCATCGAGCCGCTGGTTCCGGTCCGGATCAGCGTCCTGGCGCCCACGCTGACGAGTTCCTCCACGGCGATGGCCATCGACGGGCAGCCGATGCCGGTCGAAGTGACCGAGACCGGCATCCCCCGGTACGTACCTGTGTACGTGGCGTATTCTCGATTGCTTGCGACGTGACGGGCATCGTCGAGCAACTCCGCTGTGCGCTCGGCCCGCTTGGGATCGCCGGGTAGCAGGACCTTGTCGGCCACATCGCCCGGGAGGCACCGGATATGGTGCTGTGGCTTGTCGGTACCAAGCGGATCGAAGTTCATTGCGTCGGACCTCCTCGGGCTCTTAGCTGTTCCTCCAGTTCGTCCACGGCCCTGACCGGCGGGTCCAGTCCGAGGCCCAGCGAGAGGCGGTGCATCGTGGAGGGCTCGACACCGGCCTCCGTCAGGAGCGGATCCCCGAGCACGGACATCGGGTCGCCTTCGAGATGGATCCGGCCCTCGCGCAGGACCACGACCCGGTCGGCACAGTCGAAGGCCAGCTCGACGTCGTGGGTCACCACCACGCAACCGTGACCATGGCGGCGCCTGTCGATGATCAGGTCAGTGAGGACACGGGTTCCTTCGGCATCCTGGCCGCCCGTCGGTTCGTCGAGCACCAGAATCGGGCTACCCATGGCAACCACCGACGCGATAGCCACTCGCTTGCGCAAAGAGAGCGAGAGCTCGTAGGGGTTGCGATCCGCTACCGACTCGAGCCCGAGGAGTTTCATCGCCCGCTCGAAGCCCTCGGTCGTGCCGTCCGTCCCCGCACCGTGCTCGGCCCCGAAGGAGACCTCCTCCGAGACCCGGTCGCGGAACAGCTGCGCGTCGGGGTTCTGGAAGACCAACCCCACTGTCTGAGAGAGTTGGGCTGGCCGCACTTTTGCCGTGTCGGTGCCGTCAACCGTCACCGTGCCGGTGGTGGGCTTCAGCAGACCGTTGAACAGGCGAAGCATCGTCGACTTGCCGGCACCGTTGTGGCCCAGAACGAATAGAACCTCGCCGACGGCTACGTCGAGGTTCAATCCACGTATCGCCTCCACCCCCTTCGGGTACGTGTAGCCGGCATCGCGGAGCCGTATCACCGGATCAACCCCCCGCTCCAGCCGAGGCTTGGAGTGATGCGAGCAACTGATCCGTCCCGAGGGGAGCACGGTCGCCCAACTCGATTCCACGGCTGCGCAGTTCGGCCCAGATAGCGACGTAGCGAGGGATCATGACCTGGTCGGCAAGCGGTCCCGGCTCGGCGAGTAGTGAGGCAGGGCTCCCGTCCGCCGTCACGCGACCTCCGTCCAGGATGACCAGCCGGTCCGCTATCGCCAACCAGTGGGTCAGGTCCTGGGCGACCAGCACCACGGTCGTGTGCTCCCTCCGGAGCTTCCCGACCATGGACACGACTTCCGCGGTTCCGGTGGGATCGAGCTGTGAGGTCGGATCGTCGAGAACCAGGATCGGTTTCTGCTGGGCCAGGGCGCACGCTATCGCCAGCCGCTGCGATTGGCCGCCCGAAAGGCGGCGGGGATGATGCCCGGCCATCTCAGCAAGCCCGACGCTCTCCAAGGCGCCCATGACCCTGTCAACTATCTCGGCAGGGGGCAATCCTTCGTTCTCCAAGGCGTAGGCGGTCTCGTCGAACGCCGTTTTCGTGGCGGCGGTCAACTGGTCGAACGGGTTGTCGAACACCATGCCGATGGAGTCCGTGATCGAGTTCGGCGGGGCAGACTCCACATCGTTTCCGAGCACCTCCGCCGAACCCTCGATCTTCCCGTGCAGCAGCCTCGGGATGAATCCGGCCAAGACCCGCACCAGGGTGGACTTGCCGCTCCCGGAGGGTCCTGTGATGAGGGTGAGCTGGTCGGTGTGGAGTTCCAGGGTCAGCCCGGTCAGCGATGGCGTGGAAGCAGTGTCGTAGGTAACCCCGAACTCCTGGAATCCGGCGAGCACCGCGGTCCGCGATCCGGTGGAGTCCGGCGCGCGAGCGCCGCTCACCATAGGATGGCGAGGACGACCAGCGGGATCGCAGCCGCCAGGAGCGACCTCTGGAGCAGCTTCCCCCTGTCTTCGACCTCCACCGCCGAGGTCCGGCGTCCGAGTCGTGAGAAACCCCGGGACTCGAGAGCCAGTGTCCTCATCTCAACACCGATCAGAGAACTGACCAGCAGCGGCTTGAGCAACGCGAAGAGAGTCCGGAAACGCCGCGGCAGGCTTCCCTTCGTGTCGAAGCCGCGCGACTGCTGGGCATCGAGGATCTGGCTTGCTCTGAGCCGCATCTCCGGGAGCAACTCCGCCCCCGCCAGGTACGCGTAGGCCAACTTGTGCGAGACGCCGCGCTGGATAAGGGCCGTCGCGAAGACCTTCGGGTGCACGGTGGTCATCGCGGAGGTCACCGCGATGACGAAAACGGCCAGGCGTGCCGCGGTCGTTCCGGCGAGGGCCAAACCTTCGGCATTGATCGAGATCGGGCCCCAACTGGCGATCGGCTCTGATTCGTACGGGCGGACCACACCGTGTATGACGAATAGGGCAAACGTCATCGGGGCAATGAGCCGCAGTGACTTCAGCACCACGGAGCCGAGACGGGACACGAGGAGCGTCAAGACCGCCACGATCAAGATAACTGCGGGAACCCGAATCGAGTCGCCTGCGAATCCCGCAACCGTTAGTGGAAGCACTGCGGCCAGTTTGGTCAGGGGATGAACCCGGTGGAGCCAGGTGTTCCCGACTTCGTATAGCGCGGCGACCCGCGCACGGTACCAAGTGGTCGTGTCGGCTTCCACTACCGCTTCGTTCAAATGGTCTGCCCGCGAGGCAGATCAGCCCGCTCTGCTTGCCGGCGGCGCCCCTCGCTGCGTTCCGCCACGACGTACCGTTCGTGGCACGCCTTCGCTGACGGTTTCTGCCAGGAGAGGCGCTGCCGGCGCATACCGCGCCGCTGCATCACGGACAGACCACTAGGCGGTTAGAAGGGGACGACCTCTCGGGCAAACGGGGGCCGGTAGCGCGCCGGAACTCCCTTTATCAAGGCGAAGGCCAGGAGAACTGTGAGGACCTTGTCGAGCGGTGTTGTGAGCAACTGCTGTCCGATGACGGATTCGACTATCCCTTGGCCGGAGGCCACGAAGAAGCCGGTGACCGCGTCGACGCCCGAGCCGGAAACACCTTCGAATACGAGCACCACGATGGGTGTAGCGGTGACGATGGTGGTAACGGTCAGGGCGACCATCAACCAGATCACCTTGCCGGTGGAGCGAAGGAATCCACGCGCTGCCATGACACCGGCCACGATCCCGATGGCGGCGTTGACGATACCGAAGGGTATGGATGTCGCCTCGAGCGTGAGCCCGATCACGAGGTTCGTGAGAACCCCGGCAACTGCCGCTACCCACGGACCTGCCAGGAAGGCCAACATGGTGGTGCCTATGGTGTCGAGGAACAAGGGCAGGTTGAGAACCTGGGTGAAGGTCCTTCCGATCATGTTGATCCCGATGGCCACCGGGATGAGCACCCACGCCGTTGTCGTGAAGGATGTCTTGAAGCTCATTGCGTCTTTGATGGCTGTCATCAGGGCTCCCTCCCCTTGCCGGTTTTCTAACCTTAGAGATATCATATTGATCGGATCCGGCTGCTGGCGCCGAAAAGGTGCATATTACGTCGGGATACCAAATGCACGAGACCGACACCACCACCCGTTGGCGGACCATTTCCCACCGGATCCGAGACAACCCGAATCGAAATGAGCCTCTCCATACGGACGAGTATGATTAAGAGGCGTCCTTATTCGTTCCGGTACCTGGTGAACGGCTACCGGGCTGGTTTCGGATTCGTCAGTTGCTCGCCGAGAAGGGTGAGTCGGAGTTGTGTCACCGTCGGATCGGTGGCCAGGACATATCCTCTTTCAGGATCCCCATGGATGGCGCCTACCAGAGGGCTGGCCAGGGCGTCGAGTACGGACTGGATCACGTCTTCGTCGGGTTGGGATAGGACCATCCTGAGGTCGCGAGCGGTGTGGTAACCCAACGTGTGACCTCTGTCGGCTAATTCCCGGCAGATAGCGGCGGCAAACTCACGCAACTGTTCGGCGTTCTCGGAGCGTGTTTCCAGTTCCGTGAGATCCGCTTTTCCGTGGGTAGTGAAGATGAGCCGGTAGTCGGTGAGTCCCAGTGGAGCACATTCGTGGCGCCTACATAGCTCGGCTAGGTGCTGGGCCGACAGGACGGTCACCTCGTAATCCTCCGCTCGTTCGAACAACCGAGCACCCGATGGATTGGGACCCACCAGCAGGGAGTAGTCGGCGCCCTCGTTGGCGCGGTGTTCGGCCAAGGTAGCCCAATCGACCTGCAAATCCTTCAGGCTCCCGGATGCGGTCGTCTTGGCGTCTATGGTGACCTTGTAGGAGTCAGATCGACCGAGCCGGGCCGTGAGGAGGGCATCGGTCTTGCCGGCACCGCCCAGTAAGTCGGCTCGGAAACCGAACTTGGCGAAGGCGTCACGGACGGCCCGCTCGAAACGGCGCGGATTCTTGCTGTCAGTGGAGGACTCCTCGATCTCGGCTGCCAGATCCCCGGGGGGCGAGGGATCCGGTTCGGGTGTCGGTGTCGGCGGCGGGTCCGGTACGGGTGTCGGTGTCGGTGTCGGTGTCGGTGTCGGATCGGGCGGCTCAGGTGGTGCGCCAAGTCGAGTTAGGAAGGTGCGCCCTGCCTCCTCGCGGAGCAGTCCCACGCGGAATAGAAACCACGCAATATCTTGGCTACTTCCGCGCGAGATGTTCAGTTCCGATCGGAGAAGAGGTCTCAGGTTTGCTCTCGAAGGCTGAACTCGGTCAACCACATCACAGATCTGTCGCAAGGTGTCCAGGTACCCCCGAAAGCCACCGGGCGCAGGAACGGCTGACTTGAGCCGCCTATCCCACGAGAGGACCTCGGGAAGGGATGACGAGGAAGGCAAGGGTGAGATGATACTGATCGGAGTTGTGCCGGATGCTTCGGTACTGTGCGATCCATCTATCCTTGCCGGTCGGAATACCCCCCGCCGAACCACCGGAGACTCCGCATGCCCGGGTTGCTTGCCTTCCACGCCCATCCTGACGATGAGGCCACTTCGACCGGCGGCGTCCTAGCGCGATATTCGGAGGCCGGGGAGCATGTGGTGGTGGTCACCGCCACCGACGGGTGCGAGGGCGAGGTCCACAACTACGACGATCCCGACCAGATACGTCCCCGGCTGGCCGAGGTGCGGTCGCAGGAGATGGCCGAGTCGGTTGCGATTCTCGGTATCTCCCAGCACCACTTTCTCGGCTATCGGGACTCGGGCATGATGGGATCCGATCCCAACGAGCACCCGGACTGTTTCTGGAAGGCGGACTTCGATGAAGCCACGTCCCGCCTGCTGCGCCTGATCCGGCGGCACCGGCCGGAGGTGATGACCATCTACGACCCGTTCGGCGGCTACGGGCATCCGGACCACATCCAGGTTCACCGGATCGGCATGGCCGCCTACTTCGGCGCCGAGAATACCCGCCGGTTCCCGCTCGCGGAGGGCGAGGAAGCCTGGCTCCCGGCCAAGCTTTATATGAGCACCTGGCCGCGGTCGCGTGTGCAGACGATGACCCTGGCCCGGCTCGAGGCAGGCTTGATCACCGAGGAGGAAGCCAAGGAGTCGGAGGGTTGGGGCACGCCTGACGAAGACATAACCACCTTGGTCGACGTAAGGCCCTGGATCGGGAAGAAGGTCGCCGCACTGCGAGCCCACCGGACCCAGATTCCCGAGGACTGGTTCATGCTGCAGGTTCCCGACAAGGATGCCCCGGCGGTGCTGGGAGTAGAAGCCTTCCAACGAGTTCACTCCCGGGTGGACGCCCCCTTCCGGGAGACCGACCTCTTCGAGTCCCTTCGCTGACCCGCCGGCGCCGGTGGCGGCCGGGAGAGGGGGCTGGGTACCCCCTCTAGAGGTCCAGTTCGGTGGCGACCGCCTCGACCAGCCGCTTGATGTCCTCGACCGTGTTGTACTGCTGGGTGGAGACGCGCAGCAGGCTGGCGGAGGGATCCGGCCAGCTCATCACCATCACCTCGATGTCCCAGCGATCCCGCAGAGTCGCCATCAGGGGGTTGAAGATGGTCCCGCCCTCCAAAGGGGTGCGGGGAAGCGGCACCGAAGCGATCGCGCCGATCATTCCGTCGGGGGCGGGGGCCTCGATGCCCAGCAGGTCGACCAGCATGTCCCGGGCGGTCAGGCAAAGCTCCTGGTTGGTGCGTCTCACTCCCTCCCAACCCTCTGGATGGAGCCCCGCCATCGCGTCCAGCGCGGCCGGAGTGGCCAGCCAGGCGGTGGGATCGTCGGTGCCCGTCCAGTCGAACTGGGTGTGGAGATGCCCACCCTCCGCCGGCCAGCCCCCGTTGTAACCGTGGCTGATCACCGCCGGATAGATGCGGTCCCGGCGGTCTTCCCGCACGTACAGGAGGGCGGAGCCCTTGGGGGCGCACATCCACTTGTGGCAGTTGGCGGTGACGTAAGAGGCTCCTAGGGCGGTCATGTCGAAGTCGATCATGCCGGGCGCGTGCGCCGCATCCACTATTACCTGGACCTCCGGTTCCAGCGCCCTCACGATCTCCTCCAGCGGGAAGACCAGGGCGGTCGGAGATGTGACCGCATCGACCATCAGCAGGCGGGTCCGGTCGGTGACCATCCCCAGGATGCTGTCGGTCACCTCCCGTGCTGATTGCAGCGGGAAGGGGATCGCGGCGGGCACGACCCGGGCACCGGTACGGGCCGCTGTGACCGCCGCCGCGTTGCGGCAGGCGTTGTAGTCGTGGTCGGTCACCACGATCTCGTCGCCGGGCTTCAGGTAGGCCTCCAGCGACCGGAGCACGGAGTTCACTCCCTCGGTGGCATTGTTGACGAACCCCAGCGCGGCCGATTCCGCCCCCACGAAACCCGCCACCTTCGATCGAGCCTCGTCGAGAGCATGCTGGTAATCCTCCAGGAACCACCTGGTGGGATTGGATTCCATGGCGTCCCGGAGGCGCCGCTGTTCCTCCAGGGCGGGCGCGGGCGTGGCCCCGAAGGACCCGTGATTGAGGTGGATCACATCCGGATCCAGACGCCAGAAACTCATCTCGCCACGCTACCCGCCCCCTGGGGGCGCTTCCAAGATGACCACGTCACGCACTGGAACTGGAAACCGGTTCAACCTGGTTCCGACCCCGATAGAGTTGGAGGAGTCACGGATGGTGAAGGGAGTATGGGCGTTTGAAGATCGATGGGTTCTTCCGACAGTTACCCGACATCGATCCGGAGGAGACCCAGGAGTGGATCGATTCCCTCGAGGCTGTGGTCGATGTCCGGGGCGAGGCTCGGGCCCGTTTCCTGGTTCGCGCCCTGCTCAACCATGCCCGGGAGATGGGAGTCCAATACCCGCCCACCGTCTCCACTCCCTATGTCAACACCATCCCGGCCGAGGAGCAGGCCTGGTTCCCCGGCGACGAGTACCTCGAGAAGCGGATCCGGCGCTTCATCCGCTGGAACGCGGCGGTGATGGTGGTCAAGGCCAACAAGGCTGTCGAGGGGATCGGCGGGCACCTGTCCACGTTCGCATCGTCGGCGGCGCAGTACGAGGTCGGCTTCAACCACTTCTTCCGGGGTAAGGCGGAAGGGCAGCCTGGTGACCACGTGTACATACAGGGCCATGCCGCTCCCGGCATCTACGCCCGGGCCTTCCTGGAGCGGCGCCTCGACGAGGAGCACCTGGACAACTTCCGCCGTGAGCTCTCGCCGAAGGGCCTGTCGTCCTATCCCCACCCCAGGCTCATGCCCGACTTCTGGGAGTATCCGACCGTCTCCATGGGTCTCGGACCGATCGCCTCCATCTACCAGGCCCGCTTCAATCGCTACCTCCACAACCGGGGCCTCGACGACACCAGCGAGTCCAGGGTGTGGTGCTTCATCGGCGACGGGGAATGCGACGAGCCGGAGACACTCGGCTCCATTTCGTTGGCCGCCCGGGAGCACCTGGACAACCTGATCTGGGTGGTCAACTGCAACCTGCAACGCCTCGACGGCCCGGTGCGCGGCAACGGCAAGATCATCCAGGAACTCGAATCGGTGTTCCGGGGTGCGGGCTGGAACGTGATCAAGGTGATCTGGGGGTGGGGCTGGGACGGGCTCGTGGCCAACGACGTGGACGGAGTGCTCCTCAAGAGGATGAACGACACCGTCGACGGCGCCTACCAGCGGCTGAAGTCGCTGCCCGGGGCCAGTATCCGGGAGGAGTTCTTCGGGCCTGATCCCCGGTTGCGGCGCATGGTGGAGCACCTGACCGACCGCCAGCTCGAGAAGCTGCCCCGAGGGGGCCATGACTACAAGAAGCTCTACGCCGCCTACAAGGCCGCCACCGAGCAGACCGGCGCCCCCACCGTGATCCTCGCCAAGACCATCAAGGGTTGGACGCTGGGTCCCGACATCGAAGGGCGCAACGCCACCCATCAGATCAAGAAGATGTCCAACGAGCAGTTCCGCCGGCTCCGGGAGCGCATCAACCTCGAGGAGGACATCCCGGCGGAGTTGCTGGAGGACGGGCGGGAACTCCCGTACTGCCGGTTCGCGAAGGACGCTCCCGAGTACCAATACATGATGGACCGGCGGAAGGCGCTCAACGGGATGCTGCCCTACCGGACGGTGCGCGCCAGACGGCAGATCGAGTTGCCCGACCCCTCCATCTACGACGAGTTCCATGCGGGCACGGGCACCCACGAGGCTTCCACCACCATGGCTTTCGTGCGGTTGCTTCGGAGTCTGACCCGGGACGAGGACTTCGGGGAGCGGGTGGTGCCCATCGTCCCCGACGAGGCCCGCACCTTCGGCATGGACGGGCTGTTCCGGGAGCTGAAGATCTACGCCTCGGCAGGGCAGAAGTACGAGCCGATCGACGCAGCGCTGCTCCTGTCCTACAAGGAGTCCCAGGACGGCCAGATCCTGGAGGAAGGTATCACCGAGGCGGGGTCGATGTGTAGCTTCATCGCTTCGGGCACCTCCTACGCCGACCGCGGGGTGATGACCGTCCCCTTCTTCACCTTCTACTCGATGTTCGGGTTCCAGCGCGTGGGGGATCTCATCTGGCAGGCAGCTGACGCCCGGGCTCGGGGTTTCCTGATGGGAGGTACCGCCGGCCGGACCACCCTGGCGGGGGAGGGCCTCCAGCACCAGGACGGGCACAGCCTGATCCTGGCCTCGACCAACCCGGCAGTGGTCAGCTACGACCCGGCGTTCGCCTACGAGATTGCGGTCATCGTCGACCACGGCCTCCACCGCATGTGCATCGATCAGGACGACGTCATCTTCTACATCACCATCTACAACGAGACCTATGCCCAGCCGGCCATGCCCGACGGCGTGAAGGAGGGGATCGTCAACGGGATGTACCGGTTTGCCGGAGTGCCCGAAGGCGTGACTCATCAGGCGACGATCCTGTTCTCCGGGCCGAGCCACAGCGCCGCCCGGTGGGCCCGCAACGAGTTGGCCGAACGCTACGGGGTGGGGGCGGAGCTATGGAGCGTGACCTCCTACGGCCGGCTCCGGGACGATGCCATAGCGGTTGAGCGGTGGAACCGTCTCCATCCCGACCGGGCGCCCCGAACCCCGCTGGTCACCGAGCGTCTCAGCGCCGTCGACGGTCCGGTGGTGGCGGTGACGGACTACATGCGGGCGGTTCCTGATCAGGTGTCCCGCTGGATTCCCGGTCCTTACACGGCGCTCGGCACGGACGGCTTCGGACGTTCCGATGCCCGGGCGGAGTTGCGCCGGTTCTACGAAGTGGACGGCCCGAACGTGGTGGTAGCGGTCCTTTCTCAGCTGGCAGGGGCGGGAGGGGTTGATCCGGGAGCGGTGGCGGAGGCGATCGCTCACTACGGCGTCGACCCGGATGCGGTCGAGCCCTGGCGCGTAGACCACTAGATCGACCAGCGCCCGTGGATCGGGAAGTGCTGGAATGGCATGACGGCGAGGGCGATGCGCTGCTCCTGCTGGCCCATGCCAACGGATTCTGCAAGGAGATCTGGAGGCCGGTGGTGTCGAGCCTCCGAGATCGAGGCGTACCTGCGCCGGCGCTGGCATGGGATATCCGCGGCCACGGACGAGCGCCGTCACTGGAACTGCCGGCGTCGTGGTGGACGCTCGGGAGGGATCTGGTCGAACTGATCGGCAGCCTGGAGGGCGCCGGGCGGCTGCCGGAGTCGGTGGTGGGCGTGGGCCATTCGATGGGCGGAACCGTGCTGGTGCTGGCGGAACTCCTGCGCCCTGGGACCTTCACCGGCCTGGTGCTGATCGAGCCGGTCCTGATCCCACCGCCCTTCGTGCGCGACCCGGAACTGTCGCTGGTTCAGGGAGCGGCTCGTCGGCGCTCGGTCTTCGGTTCCCGGGACGAACTGATCGAGAGCTACCTGGCCAAGCCGTTGTTCCAGCGCTGGCACCCGGAGGCGTTCCGGGCCTACGTGGACCACGGCTTCCGGGAAGTTCCGGAAGGGCTGGCCTTGCGGTGCCGTCGAGAGATCGAGGCGGAACTGTTCACCGTCGGCGCCGAATGCGGGGCCTTCGACCGCATCGACGAGCTGACCACTCCGGTGCGCCTCGTTATCTCTGACCGGTCCGGCGAGCTGGGACCCTCCCTCGCGTTGCTGCCCGAGGCGCTCCCCAATGCCACCACCACCTACATGGCAGGCCAGAACCACCTGGTCCCGATGGAACGCCCCGACCTGGTGGCCTCCGAAATAGCAGACGCGCTCAACACCTTCTCATAGCGGTAAATCTCCAAGGATTCAGGACCTCGAGCCTGGAGCCTGCCCAATGCACTAGGCCGTCTGTAGCTTGAGTTCTTCTAGCATGCTCGAATTCAAGTATCTGAAACTCTGAGGCGGCGTAAACCCAGCCATCCGTTGACGGAGTGTCTTGAGGGACGGCGGTTCCAATAGATGGGCCGGGCTATCTATCACAATAGCCACGGCACGCCGTGCCCCTTCAAAATACGACATGTACTCCTCTTCCGTTAAGGCACACTGCTGCCCATATCGTTCCCAGGTCTCCGCTATCGATGCAACCTTCACATCGACGACTCGGCATATGCCTACCAACTGGCAGACGGGAGCTGACGCGTAGATGTAAGCATATTGGCCGTATTGAACTGTCGGTGCCACTCGCCTGAGCTCAACTGTCTTAATGCCTTCAAGGATCATCGTCGCGAAGCGCGGTTTCAATGAGAGGAGCAGGACACCCTTGTCACTCGGCATAGCGAGAACCCCTCTCATAAACAGCGGCGAAGAATGCCTCTGTGACTGGGCTCGGAGACTGCGGTGCTCTAAAGGTCTCATCTAGGCTCGCAGCCATATCACACGCCTGGGTCAAGCTCACTGGGCTATCGAACACCTCTGTGTCGATAAACCTCAATGCCATGACACGTCCATCATCAGATGCCGCCTTAATGACATCAGCATCTGTGTAGACCCCGAGACGGGCAAATCGCCTATATAAAGTGAGCGCCTGCCCGATCTGAATTTCTCGTAACTGTGATACAGCTCGAATGTGGCCTTCGCTCTGGTATGGTGTGGTACCCGATACGTACCAAAGTATCCTCGCCGGAGCTGCCAATCCCTGAGCTGCTCGCCAGCTACGATAATACACATGTTCTCTACTTATGCCAAGCTCTGTCGACCGCCCAAATAGCGTGCGTTCTGCACTAAGCGTATCGAATAGTTGCTCGGCAAATGGAGGCCGGATAGGTATCACAAAGGTCTTGAGTCCACCGCCCAATAGTTTTGCTGGCCAACTCTGGTGCTCGTGAAGGGCAATATCTGATTCTGATATATCCTCATCATAGACCTCATGAATTGGGACGACCCCGGTCGTGATGGTGTACGTCCACTTGGTACCGTTGCGGAGGTAGCCTTCATCGTATAGAGATTCTTCCAACGTGGACGATATATACTGATCCATTACGCGAATCGATAGCAAACCTCTGTCCAGAGCATAGGCCTTGATGAGGAAGCATAGTTGTCTTCCTACCGTATTGTACAGGCGGTCCTCTCCAGCTAGTCTCAATACAGAAACTATCAAGATATTGTTCGCGATATGGCTTATGGCCGTAGCGATATCGTTACCATTCTCAGTTCGGACAATGGTTATCTGGCGTAGGTCAGGTGTCGATTGTGCGGTACGCAAGATGCCTATAAGGTTGCTCTGAAGTTCCGAACGTGCATGATTCTGAAATGACCGGAGGAACGCAGGTTCGTCCTCGATAGAACGATGGATCGAAACTGATGTAGCATTCAATTGTTCTGGCATGTAGCGATCCTCAGATCGAGTCTTGTCAAGGGCGACTATCAGATATTGTGGTGAGACCACGCGGATTCCAAAGCGCTCCTTCAAGCTTGCATAGTTGTTGGTCAGTTCTTGGTCTCGCGTGGCAAAGTAGTGGCTTTTGCCAGCGATCGCATCGGCAAGGTGACGGTGGTCCGAGTCCTGTGCCCTTGGCACCAGCACGGAAATCTCAGATACTAGTTCTTGCCAACGTTGATCTCGTGAGGTAGATAACTCTCGGAACTGTTCAAGCTGGCTGCGTACTTGATGACGACGTTCCGGGGTTGGTAACCGACCGGTCTCCTGGTAGGTCTCTTGGGTGATGCAGATCTCAGCAAGTTGAGTGATCCAGTCATCAAGCAGGTGTCGGCTTGGCAGACCGCGATCATGGGGCTCCTCGACTATGTCTAGAACGATATTGAAGTCAATAGCGACGACAATAGATGGATCCTTAGTGTCATCAATAAGCACAGTGAAGAGATTGTGATGTCCATGATTACGGAACCAGACTGTCAGGAGCGTACCAGCTCGACTTCGACCCTTCCGTTCAGCCAACGTGACGAAGCCAAGTTGTGGCCATAGCGCATTAGCGTCGTAGTCTTGTCGGCAGGCGAGTTGGATGCCGCGTCGGTCTTGGTATTCCCTACCCACTGCGTTGATAAGAGAACGCGCGATGCCGCGGCCTCGATACGATGTATCGACACAGAGATGGATGATCTTGACCACATCGCGCGGAAGGTCGAACAGCACGTAGCCTACAACCTGACCTTCGACGAGGGCAGCGAGGAGAGTCTCACGTTGGGCTCGATCCTGGAAGCCTCGCGTTGGCATGAAGCCCAGCCAGCGACTATTGCGCTTCCAGAGATCGTTGACGATGGTATCGAACTCTGGGCTGGGATATTGGACGGGAAGAATCTGACAATCCGGTGTGCCGGTGGATGGAAGTGAGTCAAGGCCCATGGCTACACCTTCGGGGGTTTGCGTTCCGCGTCGGTCGGTTGGGGGAGGTCGGTTGCTAGGAGGAGGGGGCCGGAGACGATCTCGTCTAGGAGTTGGGCGGCGGTGGGGGTCATGTCGATGGTGTGTTGAAGGATGCTGATCAGGCAGAGGAGTTCGTCGGTGAAGACCCACGAACGCGGTCGGATTTCGCTCAAGGGGCCTGCCTTCTTTCCTTTCCGTTGGGCCATTCGGTAGCCGAGCCACGAGCTGAGGACCTTGAGGCCGGAGACCTCGAAGTTCCAGACGTCCTCGCTGACGGGGCCGAACCGTCCGGTCCCCACTTCCAGGATCTGGTCGTCAGGGCGGTGGCGGAAGGTGTCGGGGTATCCTACGACAGGTGAGACCTTGCGTACTGTTCCCGGTGGCAGGGTTGTGGCGTCATCCGGCCCGAAGCGTTCTCCCCAGGTGTGATACCACAGAAGCTCTCGGCCGAGTTCCACTGCTCGGTTGAACAGATCCGGGCTACCGGTGAACGGTATGTGGACAGGTTGGACTATTTCGGCAAGTTCGTCGGTGAATCGTTCAGTGAACGCTCCAGTGCCTAGAAGACCGTGCACGTAGGCGACGAGATCCTCAACTATCAGTTGTTCGCCCACCGTTTGGTCGAGTGTTTCCAGCAGCCCGCCAGGAACGTTAGTTTCCCGGGCAATTGGGTCGCGGTATATCGGCATCACGTTTTTGGCGCCGCGACCGCTGAAATGGTCTATGTCGGGTACGTATGGTGTGACCGTGAGGGCTGGCCCGCGTCCGAGTTTGGTGGAGGTCAGTGTTGTGAGGAATAACTGACCGCCCCTACGTACGCGCCAAAGAACGGGCCTTGGCCTGTCCGCGACTCGCTTGTCGGCTATTGCCCACTGACGGTCGAAACTGCGGTAGCCGTATCGTTCAATACTTTCCGGCCGATCGTCTCTGTCGAGATGTCGAATCGGGCGGAGCTTCTGGCCCCCGCGCAAAAGCGGTCTAGGTGTGCTGGTCGCTGTCCTCTCCTTCTCGAACAGCAACGCGCCACGTTCACGCGGTACTGCTGTGACCAGTTCACACCATCGTCTCCGGAGAAGACTCAGCGTTTCGCCAATCGGCCAAGTCCGGTGGAACTTGGCACCCGAGTGACTCCAAGGGAACAGGTCTGTGACGGTGGGCCATGACCAATAGTCGGCTTGGTCGTCGTGTGGGATGAGTCGTTCGAGTCCATTACCGGGAACGTCCGTTGCTACCTCATCGAGTGTTAGCGTGCTCAATCGTTCGAACTTCTCTTGCCTGCTTCCCGAAATACATAGGTGACGAACTGTGCATGACGAACTCGAGATGCCCTTCCTAAGCCCGAAGGCGATGGCGACCGGCGTTTGAATGTCGAAAACGTTCTCTTCGATGAGAGCGCCCCGACCTTCGCCTCCTAGGTCGACTATCAGCAACTCGTCAAAGGCATAACGAAGCAGAGATCGGACGCCTCCCATCGCGAACCCTTCGAGGTAGGAAGAGGCTGTGATGAAAGCGACGATGCTTGGGCCGGGAGGTAGTTCGGTTGCCTGCCATACGGCCCAGCGCCAGAAGTAAACGTAGAGGTTGTGAAGGTTCGGTGCGTGCTTGCCGAGACCCGCGTCGCTCATGGGTCGGATCACGTCCTCAAGCAAGGGCGAGATTCCCGCTGCGCCGTAGCGTACGACGCCGCCCTTCCGCTTGCCGGTGTCGCCCACGGCGCGCTGCTCCCGTTCGTAGGGAGGGTTACCGATGACGACGGTGAACCGCTCATCCTTCTTGAGTTGGTCTGCGCGGCGCCCCTCGGCCGCTACCGGGTCTTCCATCACCTCAAACGCCATCTGTGGGGGTCGTGGTCGAGGGTGTTGGTCAGCAGGATCTGGGCAGCGTCGGTCGGAAGACCTTCGTCATGTAACTGGAGGGCGAGCTTGAGGTGGGCGATCGTGTAGGGCCCGAGCATGAACTCGAAGGCATGCATTGACGGCAGCACGCTCGCCCCGAGATGTTGACGCCAACTCTCGCCCGGGCGGGCTATCTCGAAGGATCGTTTGGCCCGGCGGAGCCAATGGACGAGGAAGGTGCCTGTTCCGCTGGCGGGGTCGATCATTGAGATGAACGGTCTCTCGGGAGTGACTCCCTCGGGTACGTCGAATCCGACGCGCTCGGCTACGTCCTGCCAGGTGGCCGGATCCGCAATGCCTGCTTCGAGGCCGAACCGTGTCCGCAGGATCTCGTCTACGCCTCTCACCATGAACTCGACCACAGGCTCGGGCGTGTAGAAGGCGCCGGCTTCGGCTCTCAACTTGCGGTCGTACTTCTTGAGGAACTCCTCGTAGAAGTGGATCACAGGGTCTCCACCCTTGGTTGTGGCGCCGAAGTCATCCAGGATCGCCTCGACATCGGTCTTCCGAAGATCGGCGATCAACTGCTCCAATCCGCTGCCCTCGAGATCGAGCTCGCTGGCCTGTCCGTGGACCTGCTCGAAGAATGCGGACAGGAAGGCGTTGCTGAGCGGAATGGCCGACAGGACGGGTGTGGCACCGAAGCCGTCGGGGTCTGTTACCCGGCTGCCGAGCAGTCCGTAGACGAGGGTCTGGGCGCACATGTCAGCGAAACGCTCCTCGTTGATGTCGGCGACCAGTTGCTGGCGGATACAGACCATCAACTCCGAGAAGGGACCTTGGCCATCCTCGTCGGCCAAGGCTTCGCGGATCTGATCCCGCAGATCGCGTGCGGTGCGCGCCATCCGGTCGGCGAGACGGGCGGCGGAGCGGATGGCGTAGCCCGGTTGCAGAGTGAACGGGCTACGCCAGGCAGACCGCCAAGCCTCCATGTCGTGTTCGTCGTCCGGCCAGCGCAGTTTTGGTAATAATTCCTCGGCCAGGCGGCGCAACTTCGGGGTGGAGTCGGCGGGCCGCCACGATAGACATCGGAACTCCACTTTTGCGGCCACTTCGAAGAAGACCAGCAGGTGCAGTTCGGTAGCATCGCCTTCGCCAGTCGTCACAACGAATATGAGATCATCCAGGTCCCAGGACCTGCGGTCGGCATCCCGTGCGGCCTTTCTTCTACTTATTAGAGTTGCTAGAAGCCCACGCAAGCGTGTGATCAGGAGTCTCGGCCCCGTCAACTCGACGAAGAAGATGCCACAGGGCTGGCTTGGAGTGAAGGGTCGAACCTGCCGTACCCTCTTGATCGGGGATGGGGCCTTGCTCGGAACACCGGGCACTTCCAGATCAAAGTCGAACGTGAGATCCTCGTCCTCCAGCGTTTCGTCTTCGAGCGGCCAGTCCAACTCGTCGATGAAGTACCTGAGCAGTTCGTCCGCGGTGCGCACGGACCGCAGGCGGTCTGATCGGATGTCACGTAGTTTGGTCATTCGTTGAGCTCCATCCAGCACATGAGCTTGGGTTTCGGGGTATTGATGGGTGCCTGCACCTGCTTGAGATAGGTGTTGTGGATGTGGCGCATCACCTTTGTGCGGGCATCCTTCAACGTCGCTTCCTCCATCGTGCACCGGCGCGGTGTGCGGGGCCGGGATCGGATGCTCTCGACGATTCTCCCGCTGGATTCGATGATCTCATCCTGGTCGAGATCGTAGAGGTACCAGCGGGTAGGCCCGGCTTCGAGGGTGAAGTCACCCTGTTGCTTGTCGAGGGCCGGCAGCGAGTAGCAGAAGAAGACCCCGCGGGCGCCCTTCGAGAGCCGCCTGCGGCCGGAGAACACCGATCCGGGCATCAACTCCAGGCGCTTCGCCAATCCAGGGTCCTGCCGGAGCAACTTCTGGTATTCGAGGTGCATCTCCTCGGCCTTGGTCCTCTTCCCTTCATACGAGGCGTTGAATTCTCGGAGGGCGTCGAAATCGTCATCGGGTCTCAGCAGCTTCCTGCCTTCGATGCCGAGCGTCTTGGAAATCAGCAGAGTCTTGTTCGTCACCCGCGTGTACAGCGATAGGATCTTGTTGAGCTCGTCAGGTGGCAGGAAGTTCCAGTAGGCCACTTTGCCCCGATCAGGCTTCGTCTCCGGATGATCCGCCGCGAGGCGTTCCTCCACAACCGGGTTCATGCGGCGGTCGACCCGGCCGATGCGTTGCATGAGACGCACCGGGTTCCAGTGGATGTCGTAATTGACCAGCCGGGTGGCGTCCTGGAGGTTCAGGCCCTCGGAGAGTACGTCTGTGGAAACGAGCACACGGATCTCCTCCTTGCCCTGTTCGGAGAGTTCCGCCGAACTCGACCCGTTGTAGTAAGGCGAGAAGCGCCGGATGATCTCGGCCCGGTCGGCTTTCGATCCGCCGTCGAGTTGCGCGAGGCCCTCGATGCCAGCCTCCTTGAGTTGGGCGCCTAGGTAGCGTGCGGTGTCGGCGAACTCGGTGAACACCAGGACCTTGCGACCGGCCATGTCCTTGGTTCCCAGCAGGCGGATCACCTTCTTCAGCTTGTCGTCCTGGGCCGGCCGGAATGCCCGGGTGAATGACAGGAATCGGGCGATCTGGTCGAGGTCCGAGAAGACTTCCTTCAGAATGGCGGGGACGTCGTAGTCGTCTCGCGGCAGCTCCTCGACGTTCTCTAGCAACTCCGGCGGAATGATGTCTTCCTCGAGATCGGCCTCGTCGTCCTCGTCCAGTCCGTCGGATAGAAGCCCGAGTTGTTCGGCGGGACGGTAGGCGATCACTTCTGCGTTGGCGTGCCTCCACCGCTTGTAGCGGTCTTTCTCGTGCGGCGTCTCGCTGTGGACCTCGGCGAACGCCAGCAGCTTGCGCATCAGCCGGTCGAGGGACCGCTCGAAGGCGTGCACTGAGCTCTCGAACCGTTTCAGGAAGAGGATGCGGATGAGCCCCACCACCTGCTTCTGGCGGTTTTCCTCGAGGGGATCGATGTCCTCATTGGGTCCGATGTAGTAGGCAAGGGGGTAGTAGATCGGCAGTGAGAACAGGGGATTCTTCTTTTCGAAGGCTTTCTCAAACATGTCCAGGGCTCTTCCGTACGATTTCCGTATCGAATAGTCCGCTACTCGGGGGCCAAGCCGTTTCGGGAAACTGGCGGACTCGCCACGATCCTGCACCTGGCTGGCCTTCGCATAGGAGCGGCTGCGCTGGACAACCAAGGCTTCGAAGATCTGATCAGCGGTGAGCAGATCGCGGGCATGCTCGTAGACTCCGTCTTGGAGGGCCGCCGCCTTCCCACCCAACGACTCTTGCAATCGCTTCTCCAACTGGTTGAAGCGGGCCGTGAAGTTGTTCACGCCCAGCGTTCGGGCGAAGTACGCCTCGTCGCCCCTTGTGAACAACTCGGCCATGTGTCGGAAGTCGGCCAACCGGTTGTTGATCGGCGTGGCCGTGAGGAGGAAGAGGAGTTTGGGCCGTACCTCCCCGTCGAGCAGGTCGTATATCCGCCAATAGCGGGAACGCCGGTCCTCTTCGTCCTCGGGCTTGGCTTGGCGACCCCGGTTACGGAAGTGGTGGGCCTCGTCAACGATCACTGCGTCGGCCTGAGCAGTGATGTGCCTGAATCGCTCGGGGAAGTCGCCCTTGCGGTTCAGGTCGGTGTGGCTGAACAGGACCAGGCTGGAGAAGTCGGCAGTCCCGCCGACACCACCCAGGTCGGGCAGCCATTCACGGAGATGAGGTTCCCAGACGCCCTCTCTCGCAGCCTTCGGTGCGAACACGACCACGCGTTTGTTCTCGTGCAAGACGAGCCGCTCGATGAGCGTCAGTCCCACGAACGTCTTGCCGAGTCCGACACCATCACATAAGAAAGCGCCTCCGTAGCGGCGGGCGATCTTCATCAGGGACCAATAAGCCTCCTTCTGGTAGCGGTCCAGTTGGGGGAACATGAGGGAGCGGTGCTCGTCCCATTCGCCGGCAGTGAGTTCGTGACCGCGGAAGTACTCGTGAAGGGCCTTGGCGTAGATCTCGAATGGCGTGTAGGCGTGGATGTGGCGGTTGACGATGCGCAGCACCTCGTCGGTGACGGGCTCCGCTTCCATCCAGTGGGTCTCGAACCAGTCCTGAAGCTGAGCGACCTCCTGGCCGCTCTGGATCTGGATGTTGAGTTCGACATTCTGGGTGAGGCCTGGCCGGGTGAAGTTGCTGGACCCGACCAGCGCTTGGGCGCCGATGACGTCGAACTTGGCATGCGTGATGTAAACCTTGGCGTGAAACTTCTTCTTCCGGTAGACCCGGCACTCGATCCTGCCGCTCCGTATGGCTTCGACCACGGCCTCGACCCCGCGCAGGAAGGGGTTGGTCCGCTTTTGGTCCTCCAGGTCGGTGTCAAGGTGCCCGATCCGGTTACGGAGAGCATCGGCGAAGGCCCGCTTGGTCTTCAACGACACCTGATCCCCCATGAGGATGCGGATCTTCTCGAGCTGTTGCCACTTACCGTCCAGGGCGAGCAACGAGCTGATCTCGAAGAAGCCGGTCGCTACGTCGAATGACCGGGCCAGATCGGTCCACTCGCGCAGATACTCGAGGCCTGTCCAGCGGGAGAGGCTATTGTCGACGATGAAGAGATCGCCGCCACTCCGTCGCCCTGTCCCATCCATCCGGATATAGCCTCCTGGCCGGCCGCCGACCGCACATGCTATAGCGACCGGTGGAACCGTTCGCTAACTGCCTGGTCCCATTATCCAGCCTCGGTGTGACACGTTTATGCGAACTCGGACTCGACCGGGACGCTGACGAAGCCTGGTCGCCTTCATCGGAGGGCCACAAAACCGGGTGATGTCACGCCGGAGAGGCATCCTCGGGCCCCGGACCCGAGGATGCTGATCGGGCGGTGGCTGCGATCTGTTGTGTTTCATGTAACATCGGTGATCCAAATGACTGCACAGGAACACGAGCCGACGAGCACGAGCCGGGTCCGCGACTACCGCAAGCGTATGCGCGAGATGGGCATGCGCCCGATCCAGATGTGGGTGGTGGACGTACGCTCCCCGTCCTTCGTCGCAGACGCGCACCGGCAGTCGGCGGCGGTTGCCGGAAGCGACGGCGCAGACGAAGACCAAGCATTTATAGACGCACTCGGCCTCGACCACGGATGAGGCGGGGCGAGATATGGACGGCGGCGGGCGGTGGTGGCTACGCGGGAAAGCCCCGGCCCGTCGTGATCGTCCAGGACGATCGTTTCGACGCCACCAACTCGGTGACGGTGTGCGCTTTCACGACCGATCCGACCGAGGCGCCCCTGATCCGGCTGCCTGTGACTCCCGATGAGGAGAACGGCCTGCGCGAACTCTGCAGCATGATGGTCGACAAGATCACCACCATGCCACGAGCGGGGGTACGTAAGCGCGTCGGTCGTCTCTCCGACCAGGACATGGCGAGGCTGGGGCGCGCCGCTGTCGTCTTCCTCGGACTAGCGGGCAACTGATCCCGAGACTGTTCGGCGTCAAGGCGCCCGATCCGGCCGTGAAGAGCATCGGCTAGAGGCCCTTTGGTCGCGGTGAACCCCCACGGGTTCAGAGCCTCGAGTCCTGGGAACCGCCCGAAGTCGCCGGTGTTACGGGTCGAGAAGACCCTGTTGGTCGCGATGGCGGTGGCGCCGATGAGAGCGTCGTTCACAGGCGCCGGATCCGGTAAGTGCAGGCGGCCAGGCGCGCCACTTCGACGTAGACAGGCAGGATGCGCTAATCGAAGGCCTCGTGGTCGTGGCATCTCTCAGGTGCGGGTTCAAGTACCCGGGCGCGGTTACGTTCTCCGAACAGGTAGGAGACGGTCGTCGCGGAGCGCTTGGGCAGTTCCTGGTCGGGGAACACGGACGCCGTCGTTTCCAGCACCTGGTCGGGCGTGGAGTATCCGAGCATCTCGATGAGCACCCTGAGGTCGGGGATGTCGGCGGCCCGAGCCGACATGGTCTTCATGGCCAGCATCCGCTCCGGTGAGGCCGCGGTCACCCGGAGGCGCGGGTGGTCGAACACGACCCTACCGCGACGGTCCTTGCCCTTGGGCACGTAGGCGGAGGCTTGCTCGTTGAGCCAGGAGGTCGGCAAGCCTCGCCGCCTAGCGACCTCGTGAACAGCCGCGGTGAGGGCGCCGTGGCCGTCGAGGATGACGGCGTCGATGTCATGCGTGAATCTCTCGCTGTCGTAGGCCATCGCCATGGCGGCTCCTCCGACTATGTAGATACGGCCTGTCTGTCTTCTCGAGCCCAGTATCTCGGCGACCTCTTCAAGCGCTGCTTGGAGTTCTCGCCGACCCATTCGACCCATCAGACAACGATCAGGTCGCGTTCTGCGACGAGGGTGCCGTGGGCTTCGAAGGCGGCCGGCGCATGGACCATGGCCTCGACCCTGAAAGCCTTCCACTCCGGGGGGAACGGAAACCAGAACCCGTCCAGGTAACGGTCCTCAGCGAATACCCAGCCGGGGGTGCTGAGACCATCGTGGTAGCAGCGATGCTCGACGTAGGCGGCGAGGAACGCATCCCAGGGTGGGCTGATCGGATCGGGTGTCGCTTCGACTAGGTCCAGGCGTTCCTCGAGGGGAGTGTCTTCCCAACGGAGGCCGAACTCGTGCAATACGATCCGCATTCGCCAGATATCGTCGTCGGCCTCGCGCAACCTGGGTACGAACTCGGCCAGAGTGCGGGGGATCATGACCTCAAGTCTAGGAGGGTGCCGGGAAACATCCCGTGGTCCGACGAGCGACGGCTGATCCCGGGTCGGGCGATCTAAGCTCAGCGCCGAATAGTTGTGAAGTACGATCTCGACACCCTTCGGGGGGACTTCTTCGGTGGGCTCACCTCCATGGTGGTGGCTCTGCCGGTGTCGCTCGGTTTCGGCATCGCCTCGGGCATGGGGCCTGCCGCCGGGCTCTACGGCGCAATCGCGGTGGGCTTCTTCGCCGCAGTCTTCGGAGGGACACCCTCCCAGACCTCCGGCCCGACCGCGCCGATGGCGGTGGCGATGGCGGTGGTTATCACCACCCACGCCGACACTCTCCCTGAAGCGCTGACGGTGGTCCTACTGGCGGGCATGCTTCAGATCCTGCTGGGCCTGTCGAGGATCGGCCGGTTCGTTGCCTACACGCCCCATGTGGTGGTGTCCGGCTTCATGTCGGGCATCGGCATCATCGTCATCATTCTCCAGGTCTTGCCGTTTCTCGGAGCGGACTCGGCCTCCGGCGGCGCCATCGGGGCGGTCCGGGCCCTGCCGGATGCGCTCGGCAACCTCAACCCCGGCGCGTTGGTCATCGCGGTCGTAACGCTTGCTGTCGGGTTCCTCTGGCCGCGACGGCTGTCCCGGTACGCGCCCGGCCCCCTCGTGGCGCTGATCACAGGCACGCTCCTGGGTGTCCTGTGGCTCTCGGACGCGCCGGTGATAGGCGAGATCCCGACCGGACTGCCGGGTCTGCAGTGGGAGATGCCTGCTGCCGGATTCCTCGTTACCGCTCTCCAGCCGGCGCTGATCCTGGCCCTCCTCGGCTCGGTGGACAGCTTGTTGACCGCGCTGGTGGCGGATTCCCTCACGGGCCGGAAGCACAACCCCGACCGGGAGTTGATCGGTCAAGGAATCGGCAACATGGTGGCGGGGCTGTTCGGAGCGCTGCCGGGCGCCGGGGCCACCATGGGGACGGTCATCAACATACGGTCCGGCGGGTCGACCCGGGTGTCAGGCGCGCTGAGAGCCCTGTTCCTGCTGGCCGTGGTCCTCGGACTGGGGCGGTACGCCGAGCCCATCCCGCTGGCCGCACTCGCTGGAGTGCTGATGAAGGTCGGCTGGGACATCATGGACCGGCGCCTGCTGGTCCGGATCCACCACCTGCATTCCCAGCACCTGGTTGTCATGCTGATGACGCTGGTCCTCACGGTCTCGGTGGATCTGATCACCGCGGTGGCGATCGGCCTGATCGCCGGTGGCCTGGCGCACGCCCGCCAGCTGGAACGTCTGGAACTGGATAGTGTCATCTCGGTACCGCTGCTCGACCGGACCTTCTTCGGCGAGGACAGCGAGGTGGCAACTACCGATCGGTTCGCGGCTCGGGTCGGGATGGTGGCCCTCAGGGGCAGCTTCACCGTCTCGTCCGCCAACAGGCTGGTGAGCGTGATCGGATCCGAGATCGGGGACCATGAGGTGGTCATCTTCGACTTCTCGGAGACGACCTACATCGACGACAGTGCCGCCATGATGATCGAACAGCTCATCGGGGTCGCCTCCCGGTCCGACACCTCATGCGTGGTAATGGCGCTGCCGGACCCGGTGGCGACCATGTTGGAGACTTTGGACGTCCTGCGGGAAATACCTGCCGATCGGATAGTCGCAACACGGGACGAGGCGCGTGCCGTGGCCAGGGAGTGCCTACTCGCCTGAGTCCGGGCGGCTTGATCAGCCGATCGCGGCGCCGACGGCGAGACCGACTCCTACGAAGAGATGGAGCCGGGCGGTTCCTTCGAGCACCCGGATGAGGGCGGGACCGTCGGAGTCGGATCGGATGGTGCGGATCAGCGGAACGGCCGGCGGAGCGGCCAGCAGCGCCAGGGCGGTCCACCGGGGGGTCAGCCCGAGTAGGGCTCCGACGGCTGCGATTCCGAAGGCGCCGCCTACCAGGGCCACGAAGAAAGCACGGGCTCGGCGCCGGCCCAGGATCACCGCCACGGTTCGTTTGCCGACCATCGAGTCGGTGTCGATGTCACGGATGTTGTTGGCCACCAGGATGGCGGACGCCGTGAAGCCGACGGGTACGGCCAGCAACCACGCCTCGGCGGGCATGGTCCCGTCGTGGGCGTAACGGCTCCCCACCGTGGCCACCAGCCCGAAGAACACGAACACCGATGCCTCGCCCATGCCACGGTACCCATAAGGGGAGGGGCCACCCGTGTACGTCACGGTGGCGACGAGGGCCAACACACCCACTACCAGCACAGCCCAACTGGTGATGGCGGCGATGTAGAGGCCGCACAGCGCCGCGATGCCGAACATGACGGCTACGCCGGCCCAGACCCGGCGGCCCGGGAGCAGTCCCGCAGCCACCACCCGGGTCGGTCCGATGCGGGCCTCCGGATCGGCGCCCCGGTGGGCGTCGGAGGCGTCGTTCGCGAAGTTGGCGGCGATCTGCAGGGCGAGGGCGCACAAGACGGTGGCCAGCAGAGCATCCAAGCGGAAGACCTTGTCTCCGACGGCCAATCCACCGCCCACCATCACCGGCGCTACGGCGGCCCACAGCGTGCGGGGCCGGGCCGCCATCACCCAAGGTTTGGGAGGTATGGCGTTCATGCGGGTAGTTTCGTTCAGCATGGCAGCGGAATCCAATCGTGACCTCCGGCTCCGGCGTGGTCCGGTCGTGCCGGCTCGGGAGCTCCGGTGGGACTTCGGTCCCGCCTCGGGTCCGGGCGGCCAGCACGCCAATCGTTCGAACACGAGGGTCGGTCTCACCCTGTCGATCACCAGGTCTTCGTCCTTCACCGATGAGGAGAAACGGCGTATCGAGCGCCGCCTCGGGGCGAGGATACGGTCGGGAACGCTACGGATCGTGGTCGACGACCACCGCTCGCAGTGGCGGAACCGCCAGGAGGCATTGCGGCGGATGGCTGCGCTGCTCGACGGCGCTCTGGCGCCCGAGCCACCGATGCGGCGAGCTACCAAGCCCGGCCGGTCAGCCCACCGGAGGCGGCTCGAAGCCAAGCGGCGCCGGTCCGCGACCAAACGTCTCCGGCAGAGTCCTCCTCGCGACGACTAGAAGGGTTGGTTCCAAGGAGTTCCGCGGACAACCTATATTGACCAGTATAATCCAATATTAACTATCAACTAGGTTGGCTTCGCCGGAGGTCCGGGAACCGATCCGGCAGTCAGCAGCCTCCGACCCGAGGAGCTGAGGAGGGCGGCGGCTACCCCGGCCAGGGTCACGGCTCCGCCGATCAGGTGGTTCATGGTCATCGCCTCGTCCAGGATCACCCAGGCCAGGGTTCCGGCGAAGAACGGGATGGGTAGGTGAATCAGGGGCGGAACATTGGCGGGGAGCCAGCGCAGGGCCCAGGTCATCAGCAGGGAACTCGTGGTGGCGGGTAGCGCCACAACCCCGAGTACGCAGAGCACGTCGGTCCGGGTCATGTCTGTGAAGTTGTGGCCGGTCAGCAGGCCGAAGATCGTCACGAACGTCGCGCCGGAGACGGTCGTGACGATGTGGAAGGGGACCGTATTGAGCGTTCTCCGACCCACCTTGATCACGACCATCTGTGTGGCGAGGAGGACCACGGAAATCACTGCCAGCGCCACTCCGAGCGGATCCCCACCCGGGCCGGACGAGTCGCCCATGATGACCACGGCCGCTCCGATCAAGGCGACCACTGTCCACAGTCGGAATCGGATGCCGGGCCGCTCCCCGAAAAGCGGGATCGCCCAGAGCGCGATCAGCACCGGATTCAGGAGCAGGATGAGGACGGTTCCGGCTACCGAGGTCAGCTTGACGGCTTGGATGAAGGCCAGGGTGGATGCTCCGTTGAGCACCCCGGCCACCACGGGGGCCCACCACTCTCGCCACCGGATGGTGAGCGGGAACCGGCCCGTCCGAATGCCGCCCACCGGGTGCCTGCCGGTGGCGCAGGAGCGTGTCGGAACCCTTACCGGAGTCCGCCCTCTCCGGCGGGAGTTGAGGCTCCGCAAGGTGGCCGCACCTGTTGCGGTCACCAGCATGGTCAGCCAACCCCTCCAGAACGTGAAGACGGGCGCCGAGGCATCGGAAACCTGCACCAGCACCGGGCCGATGCTGTAGCCCACGATGGACGCTATGGCGGCGTATAGCGGGCGGCGGTCCATGGGACCGGTCAACCCGAAGGCAACGGTGGTGGAAAGGCCGAAGAGTCGAGGTCGGCGAGGCGTGCCCTGGCCAGCTCGACGTAAGCCGGATCTATGTCGTAGCCGACGCCCCGGCGGTTGGAGGAGGCCGCGGCCACCAGGGTGGTGCCCGAACCCATGAACGGGTCGAGCACCAGGTCGTCCTGGTAGGTGTAGAGCTGGATCAGCCGGCCCGGGAGCTCCACCGGGAAGGGAGCCGGGTGCCCGACCTGGGTGGCGGATTCGGGCCGTATATCCCAGACGTCCAGCGTCGCCTCCATGAACTCATTCCGGCTGATCGTGGAGCGGTGGGGAAGGCCGGCGGCCTGCCTCTGAGCAGGGGACCGGGCGCGGTCAAACCGGCCCTTGCTGGCCACGACCACCCGTTCGGTCAGGTCGCGGAGCACCGGATTGGCCGGACTCCGCCACGAACCCCAGGCACAGGATCCGCCGGCGCCTTTGGCCTTGGTCCAGATGATCTCGCCTCTCAACAGGAGGTCCAGATCGTCCTGGAGGATGCTGGTCACGTCCGCGCTGAGGCTCCGGTAGGGCTTGCGTCCCAGGTTCGCCACGTTGACGGCCATCCGTCCCCCCGGTTCCAAAACTCGCACGCACTCAGCGAACACGTCCCGGAGGAGGCCCAGGTAATCCATGTACGACTCGGGTACACGGCGACCGGCTACCGCCTGCTCGTACTCCTTCCCCACGAAGTAGGGAGGCGAGGTGACCACCAAGGCCACGCAGTTATCGGGGAGGTGGTGCATGTCGCGGCTATCGCCTTCTATGGCGCGGGCTTGGTCGAAGCCCGGGGCCGGCTTTATCCGGTCGTCATCGGAGATGTCTGGTGCCGGGAAGCGATCGTAGAAGGCCGAAGAGTCGTGACCCTCACGGCGGCCCGAACCGAAGGACGAGGTCGCCGTGCCCTTTCGCGGTCGCTCCATCTTGCCTGACAATCCCCGGTGCCGTCCCCGGCGGAGTGTACCGCTCGGCGTACTGCTCTTTATCGTGCTTACCTGTATCGACGCATCGAATCCGGACAGGGAGGTCGTTGTATGGAAGCACTGGTACTGATCGGGCGGATACTTTTCTCGCTGATCTTCATCGGGGCCGGTATCGGACACCTGGCCGACGCGGAGGGTTCAGGTCGGTATGCGGAGGCGAGGGGAGCGCCTTCCGGCGGGATGGTGGTCCGTGTCTCGGGTGTGCTGATCGCCGCGGGCGGCTTGGGCGTGTTGTTCGGCGTCTGGATGGATCTGGCCGCGCTCGGGCTGGCCGTCTACTGCCTGCTCACGGCGTTGCTGGTGCACCATTTCTGGACAGACGAGCCGAGCCACCGGCCGATCGAGGTGGCCATGTTCATGAAGAACGTCTCTATTGCCGGTGCCGGTCTGATGATCTTCGCGCTGTCGGCGGGTGGCGCCGCGATGGGTTGGCAACTCGGGTCACCCCTCTTCAGCCTGTAGAACGGTCCTCAGGCCGCCTGTTCAGGTCTTGTCATTCGTCGGGAGGCGGATGCTGGACCGCTATGCATCCGACCACGATCTGGTTGAAGTCGACCGCCGCTCCGGTCATCATGCCTGACTCGTCGGACGCCAGGAACGCCACCGCCCTGGCCACCTCGGTGGTCTTGAGAAGCCTTCCGAAGGGCTGACTGGCCTCGGCCTTCTCGAGCCATCGTTGGTCGTCGCCATGGAAGCTGGATCTGACGGCGTGCTCGCCAGGCGTGTCCGTCCATCCGATGTTCATGACGTTGACCCGGATCCGATCCCAGAGCACCGAGTTGGCCACGTTCTTGGTGAGGGTCACCAGGGCGCCCTTGGTGGTGGAGTAGATGGTCAGGTAGGGAGGACCGCCGTGGGCCGCCACCGAGGCGATGTTCACGATCGAACCTTCGATGCCCTCGCGGCGCATTAGGCGGATGGCGCCCTGCATGAGCAGGAAAGGGGCTCGGACGTTGACCGCCATGAGCTGATCGAACAGCTCGACGGTGGTGTCCCCGACCGTGCCGCGGCGCGTATCGCCGGCAGCGTTGACCAGAACGTCGATCCGCCCGAACTCCCGGTCGGTTACGTCGATCAGGTTGCCGACCGCACCGGGATCGGCCAGGTCGGCCGCCGTAAACACCGTCCGGCACCCGGCGTCGTTCAGGCGGGCGGCAACCGCTTCACCCCTCTCCCCGTCCCTCCCGGTCACCACGAGCCCCGACAGGCCCTCGTCCACCAGCCGGGCGGCGATCGCCTCGCCCAGGCCCTGGGTGCTACCGGTTACCAGCGCGACCTTGCCGCCGAATCGTCCCATGACGCCCTCCTAGTCCTGATTCTCTATGTCCCCGACACTCCGCCATGTATCAGGCACTTCGAGCCCACACGCGTTGTCCAGTAGGGGGTTGATCCTGTCACGCGAGCAGGTCTCGCTTCACCGGGCGGCGGCAAGACGGCCGAGTACGCCGGGCCAGGCGTCCGGGTTGAGGAGATGGGGCGGTCGCTGCCCGTCCAGCACCATGAGAGCCTGGCGAACGGCCCCGCTGAACATGCGCTCCCGGGCCTCCGGGGTAGCCGAGGCCACGTGGGGCGTCACTATCACGTCCGTACGGTGGAGTAACGGATGATCGGGCGCTAGGGGTTCGGGGTCGGTGACGTCCAGCCCGGCGCCCGAGAGGTGCCTGCTGTCCAGGGCGCCGATCAGGGCATCGTGGTCGACCAGTCCTCCCCGGGCGGCGTTCACGAACACTGCCCCCTTCTTCATGGCGGCGAAGGTACCGGCGTTGAACATTCGGGAGTTGTCGGCGCTCATCGGGATGTGAACCGAGATGGCATCGCTCCGCCCCAGGAGTTCCTCCAGCGTCCGGGCGCGTTCCACTTCCGCCGGGAACGCTTCGTCAGGCAGGTAGGGGTCGAGGGCCAGGACTTCCATACCCAGGGCAAGTCCGACCGCACCGACCCTGCGGGCGATCCTGCCGAATCCCACCAGGCCCAGGGTCTTCCCGTCCAGTTCCATCGCGCCGTTTTTCGAGAAGTAGTTGCCGGCACCCGCCCGGAGCCGGTCGCTCGACCGGACTAGTTGCTTGGCGGCGGCCAGGAGGAGGGCTACGGAGTGCTCGGAAGTGGGAACCGTCGGGCCCTGGGGGACATTGCACGCCGCGATCCCGCGGCGGGTGGCTGCTTCCAGATCGACCGTGTCGTAGCCGATGCCGGTGCGGAACACACCCAGCAGGTCGGGGGCCCGATCGAAGAGGGTGTCGTCGTAATCGTGCCGAGCGGCGATTGCGGCCCGGGCGGTCGAGATTCCGGCCGGTGGGTCGTCGTCCTGTCCCGGGCCCAGCATGTCGACGGACGGGGGCACGAACGGCATCAGTTCCGGCGTCACCCTACGCTCGAACCAGATCCGGTAACCCAAGTCTTCGCTCCTCGCCGCGTAGGCAGTCGTCTGAACAGAAGCGGAGAGGATACCGTACTGCCTCCATCCAGGCACCGGCGTACCCACGCACAGGCGACCGTGCATCAGAAGGCGGTCTGCCACCTCGACCGGCGCAGGAATACCACCACCGGGGTGACGGCCACCGCAGCCGCGGTTATAAGGAAGAGGGATCTCGGTCCGGCGGCTTCGTAGATGGGCGCGGCGGCGAAGGCTCCCGCGGCCGCCAGCACGAACCCGTACGCCTCCACGAGGCCCTGCGCTTCGGCCGCCTGGCTGGCGGGCGCGGCCCTGGCCACGGCTGCCTGACCGGGGAGGGTCACGAAGGACCAGCAGGCGGCGTGCAGAGCGCCTACCACCAGGAGGGGAAGCACTGCCGACACCAGCCCGTAGCCGGCCAGGAGGGGCAGTCCGACCACCGCCGACACCAGGGCCAACCGGATCGGGTTCACTCGGTCCGCCAACCGGCCGCTGATAGGGGTGAGCACGATGGCGGGAAGGGATATCACCAGGAATCCGACACCGATCAGCCACGGACGGGCCCCGAGGTCGGTCATGTACCGAGACCAGATCGCATCGATTACGCCGATGTAGAGCCAGTTGGAGGCGGCCAGCAGCAGCCCGGACAGGAGGCCCGGCAGGGCGGTCAGCCGGCGGCGGCTGAGCCGGATGGTCGGCCGCTCGTATTCTCCGGGCCGGACCGCCGGCAGGGCCAGAAGCACGACCACTCCCGCCGCGGCGGGCACTAGGAAGGGGAGGGCCCAGCCGAACTCGTTCAGCACCCCTCCGAGCACGGGCCCGATCAGGATCCCGCCCAGCATCGCCACCATCATCGAGCTCAGTGCTTGTCCATGGCGGTCCGGAGACCAGCTCAGAATCACCCGGCGCGCCGCTCCCACGGAGACGCCCTCCGCGATGCCCATGAGCGCCCGCGCCGCAACCCATTGCCAGAGCGCCACCGCGAAGACCATCCAGAGCAGCGACAGCACCAGCAGGAGGCACCCCAGGGTGATCAGGCGGCGCTCCCAGCCCCGGTCGGCCAGCGGGGTCAGCCAGATGTTGCCGAACAGGGTCATTGCGAAGGGTATGCCGGCGAGCAGGCCCAGGGACCAGGTGGGAAACCCGTACCGGTCCTGGATGACGGCCAGGAGCGAGAAGATGACGCCGATGCCGGTCGCCAACGTGGCGATGTAGGAGAGAAGGATTATCCGGGGGAGCCGGTAGGAGGAGGGGAGGCGGGTGGGCACGCGCCGATCATCCTAACCCCGGTCCTACATGGATCGGGGCTGGTGGGGGTGGGCGGAGTGGGAGCATTGGGCTCCTGAACTGGGGTTATGCCATTCTCTAGGTCTGATTGCGTCTTGGCACCAGCTTCATCCGCGGGCGTGAAGGGAGGCTGCCGGCAATGTGAGTCCTTAGGTGTCTGGCGCATGTCGGTGTGTCGGAGACACGAAGAATCACGGTTAATGGTGGCGCGTGCAATCCGGTCGCGTTGTTCAGCGCGGGCAGCGACCCGAGGGGGATTCGGTGGTGGATTCGATCGACTCCAGGAAGATGTCGATCTCCCGCGAAGCGGTGGCGTAGGTCATCTCATCGATCTGGGCGGCGGCGTAGACCACTCCGATCATCTGGTCCTGGTGGTTGAGCAGCGGCCCGCCCGAGTAGCCGGCCCCGGCAGGGGCGCTAACCCGGACGTTGTCCCGGCGTACGGGACTCTCCTCGTCGTAGATGTTCCGACCCACGGCGACGATCAGATCGGCGTCCGAGAACGGGACCTCGGCCCGTTGCTGATCGGCGCGTAGCCGGATCAGGCGTCCGCCCTCTCCGGCTACGGCTCGGGCCACGGTGAGGATGGGTCGGTCCACGGACGGCGCCCGCAGCAGGGCCAGGTCCCTGTCGAAGTCGATGCCCACCAGCATGGCGTCGTGCTCCGAGCCGTCCTCGAAGGTGACGGTCAGGCCGCCTTCCGATCCGGCCACGTTGTGCGCCACCGTCACCAGGTAGTGCCGGTCGATGACCACCGCCGAGCCGACCATGTCCCGATCGCAGACCCGACCCCGCAGCTGGGCGACCGCATCGAACGGGTCTGTGGCGATGGCCGGTTCCGGCGATCCGCACGCGGCTATGAACAGCATCAGACCGAGCGCGAGGCGCCTCACGACCAGGAGGGTTCCTCCCGCAGGAACCGCGCCGGCAGGGAGGGAACGGGGCGGGCGTTCGCTCGATGGCAAACTATCTGGTTCGAGAGTTGCGGGCTGGCGAGCGAATCCCTTTGTACGAACCTTTTCAGCACCCTCCTAGAGTAGAAGGCGATGGATTCGTTGGAGGCGTCGCTCGATCCCACGCCGAGCGTGGAGTTCGCCATGTTGGCGGACGCGGTTCAGGCGGTGGGTGGCAAGCTCTATATTCTGGGTGGGGGCTGGGAATTGCTTTACGTGGAGTCCTTTCCGGCTCGCCATCCCTCCGTGGGTGTCGGAATCCGGCTACGCGTCCCGTGGCCTTTCGCGGACTCCTTCAAGCTGTCGGTGGACCTGATGGACGAGGACGGCCGGAGCCTCCTCGGTAGCAGCCGATTCTCCCGGAAGATCCAGGTCCGTCCACCGGTCAGGCGTCTCCCCGGGGCGGGGATGGGGATGACCCGGGCCTTCACGTTCAACAACCTGGTGTTCCCCAAGCCGGGCGGCTACTCCTTTGCGATCTATGTAGAGGATGATGAAGTGTCCCGGATCCCCTTCCGGGTCATGGAGCGGGCCCGCCGGGCGCCCCGGGCGGGGCGGTAGCTGATCCATCGGCAGCAGGGATCAGTACTGCTCGATCCTTCCGTCGCTCCGGATGCGAGTGGTGCGGCTCGATACCAGGAGGTAGTAACCCTCACCGGCCACCACCAGCGGGCAGTTCCGGTCCGGATAGAGTTCCGCGCCCACCATCACCCCCACCACCAGGATCGGGTCGACTTCCCCGAGCACCAGCGCGGCGGGCGCGGTCCTGAGCCGCATCGACTCGGCAAGCACCGCGGAGCCACCCGATGACCCCCTACCCCCGGGGAGGATGAGGACCCGGCCGGCCGTTGGTTGCCCGCGCTGGGGATGGTGAGCGTCGATGATGGTTCCGTCCCGGGGATCGATCCCGCCCCACCAGCTCAGGGGTTGGTCGAGAACCAGGCTCGGACCCTCGGCGATGCCCGGAACGATGGGCGTGGCTGCGACGCTCACCACGGCCGCTTCTCCCTGATCACCCGGCCCCCGACCGCGGACTCCACGCAGTCGGCGGTGGAACCGAACACCACATCGACGCCGAGGTTGCCGGGTGCGTAATAGGCCCACTTGGCGGAGTCGGTCATAGCGGCGCCCGGACCGGCTGGGAGGATCGGGGTCACGTAGGTGCAGGTATCCACCACGAACACCACCCCGGCCTCCTCCAGGCGCTTCACGATCTCGGAGGACGAAGCCAGCACGTCCCTGCCCGTGTTCACGTAGAGCGTCACATCAGGGTGGACCCGACGCCCGGCCAGCAGGTCGTGGAGCCGGGCGATCTGGCGGGCCGAGTAGTGGGGGGTTCCCAGGTTCACCGTTCGGAGGTTCTCCGCGTCGGTGCTCGACAGGGCCCGGTAGGCCCGGGTGATCGTGTCCGCGGTAACCGTCACCAGGCGGGGCTCACGACCACCGGTGGCGCTCGCCAGGGTGGGCGCCTCGGGTGTGATCCCGACCACATGGATCATGCCGACCGCTCCCGAGGTGGCCGCCCCGGTGCCCAGTACTTTGAGCTGATCCTCCGTGGCCGATTCGATGCCGGTGATGGCGGGGACCTCGGACCCGGCCTCGCTTCCGATCAGGATTCCCAGCACGGCGAAGAACTCGTCGGTAAGCCGCGCTCCCTCCGCGATCCCGGAGACGTCGATCCGGACGCGGGCGCGGCGGTGCTGGTCCAGATAGAGGCCGAACTCCGGGGCCCGGCCGGTCACCGCGGCGGCCATGTCGGCGAAGTCGCCGAACCGGGGCGTGCGGGCGCCGAGCACCGAGTTGGCGAATACGATGGCGTTCGACTCTCCCCAGGCCACCCGATCACCGAAGGTGGGACGATCCGCCAGCTGGTAGGGGGCGCATGTCCAGGTGGGGGAGGCGCCCATGTCGAGGTATGCCCTCATCATGGTGAGGGCGGCATCGCGGGTCGGGTCGTCCCCTAGGAAGAGATCGGGATGGAGCAGATCGAGCGAGGAGACGTTGAGGGTGGTGGGTACGGCCACCCGGCCACCCTCGTCGCGCAATCGGGTGGCGAAGTCGAGGCTGGCCCGCCCGAGATACAGCGTGCCGTCGATATGGGCGCCGGAGATGTCGATCATCCGCCGGGCGCCGGTGGCGCGGGCCATTCCCACCAGCACGCGCATGGCGAGGGCCTGTGCCCCGCTGCCCTCACCGTGCAGCATGGCCTGATCCGTGTCGGTCAGGAAGGGATCCATGTACGTCCTGTGTGGTCGCCGCCCGGTCGCGGATTGTATTGGTGGGCTGTCCGGGACCCGCCGGGCGCCGCTGGAAGCTCCGATCGCCAGGAGGGTGCTGAAAAGGCGGGGATCGGTTGGCCGGCGAAGCATTGACCCGGGCTCTTGCTGTCGGATATCGGGCCAACTGGACATTTTTCGGTTCCCTCCTACCCTCAGCGGGCAATGGCGCTTGCGCAGTCTTTTCTCGATCAGTTCGACGAGCCTTTCGGTTACATGGACTTCGCCTCGATCGGCGCCATGTCGATCCCTGCCCGGGCCGGCCTCAGGGAGATGGCCGATGCCATGTCGGGCGGCCAGGGCAGGCTGGTGCCGGTGGTGATGGAACGGGTTGAGACGGCGCGCCGCCTCGGCGGCCGATTGGTGGGTGTCCCTACCGGGCAGGTGACCCTGGTGCCCAGCACTTCCGCGGGCCTGTTCGCGGTTGCCTTCGGTCTGGCCGGCGGGTCGGTGGTCGTACCGGAGACCGAGTTCCCGGCCAACCTGTACCCCTGGGTGCGGGCCGCCGAGGCAGGAGGCATCGACTTGAGGACGTTCCCGGTGCCAGGGGGCCGGCTGACGGCCGATCTCGTGGCGCAGGCGGTCGATGCCCGCACGACGGCGGTGGCGCTCAGCTATGTCGACTACCGGACCGGCTACCGATGCGACCTGCCCGCCATCCGGGAGGCTGCCGGCCAAGCGCTCCTGGTGGTCGATGCGGTGCAGGGCCTGGGCGCCCTCCGATTCGGCATGGAGGATGTGGACGTGATGGTGGCGGGCGGTCACAAGTGGCTCCGGGCGGGGGGAGGAGCCGGGCTGCTCGCCGTATCCGAGCGGGCCCTGGAACGGCTCCGGCCTGCCCTGACGGGGTGGTTGGGGGTCGAAGATCCGTTCGATACCACCGCTCCGCTCCCTCATCCGCCCCTCGAGGGCGCCGACCGGTTCGTCATGGGGAGTGCGGGTTTCACCGCGGTCGCAGCCCTCTGCGAGTCGCTACGAGTCCTGGAAACCGTCTCGATTGAGGAGGTGGAGGCGACGGTCATTGCCCGATCCCGTGCGGTGGAGGAGGAAGTTCGCCGAGCGGGCGCGCGAGTATTGAGTCCGTGGCGGACGGATGAAGAGCGCAGCGGCATCGTCAGTTTTCGTCCCGCAGGGGAGTCGTCTGCGGACGCTTTCGACCGTCTTGCCGCAGGAGGCTTCTCTGTCACCCAGCGGGACGGGATGCTGCGGGTCGCGCCGCATGCCAGCACCCATCCCGACGCCCCGGCGGCACTAGCCGCGGTGCTTCATGCATAAGGTGACACTGCCGCCAGCATGCCGCAGGACTGTCACAGCCGCCTCCTATGCTCCAGGGTGAGATCGCGGAGTCGGAGGAGAGTGCCTTGCCGCGGCTGAGCTTCAAGGGGAAGGTGTTCGTAGAGAATCACCACTTGGCCGTGCCCTTTCACGAGTTGGTACCGAAGCGCGACAAGGGATTGAGCAAGAAAGCCGGCCTGCGCGACAACCTGATCATTCATGGTGACAACCTCGCGGCCCTGAAGTCGCTGCTGCCCACCTACCACGGCAAGGTGAAGTGCGTGTACATCGACCCGCCCTACAACACCGGTAACGAGGGCTGGGCGTACAACGACAACGTGAACTCGCCGCTGATGCAGGACTGGCTAGGCCGCTTGGTGGATCGTGAGGACCTGACCCGCCACGACAAGTGGTGTTGCATGATGATGCCGCGTCTCAAGCTGCTGCGGGAATTGCTCCGGGAGGATGGAGTGATCTTCGTCTCCATCGACGACAACGAGGTGCATCATCTGCGGTGTCTGATGGACGAGGTATTCGGGGAGGAGAACTTCGTCGCCACGGTGATATGGCAGAAGGTGTTCTCTCCGAAGAACACCGCCAAGTATCTCTCGGTGGATCACGACTACGTGCTCGCATATGCCCGTCACATAGAGGCATGGAGACCGAACCTCGTCCCACGGGGCGAGCGGGCGGTCAAGCGGTACAAGAACCCCGATGGCGATCCTCGGGGGCCATGGTCTTCGAGCGACCTCACTGCCCGCAACTACTACAGCGCGGGGAGCTATGCGGTTACCAGTCCGTCCGGGAAGACATTCAAGCCTTCGATCGGCAGATACTTCGTCGTATCGAAGGAGAAGTTCTCAGATCTCGACGAGCGGGGAAGAGTGTGGTGGGGGAGACGGGGCGACAGCATGCCTCGCCGGAAGCGGTTCTTGGCGGACGTGAAGAAGGGGGTGGTTCCGCAGACGCTGTGGCTTCACAGTGATGTCGGGAACACGCAGGAAGCGAAGAGAGAGATGCTGTCTGCTGTCCCGTTTGAGCGATCCGAGGATGTCCTGACCACCGTGAAACCGACCCGTCTCATCCGCCGGATACTCCAGGTCGCTACCGACCCCGACTCCATCGTGCTCGACTCCTTCGCTGGCTCCGGCTCCACGGCCCACGCCGTTCTTGCGCAGAACAAGGAGGACGGCGGCAGCCGGCGCTTCATCTTGGTCGAGTGCGAGGACTACGCCGACAGCATCACCGCCGAGCGGGTTCGGCGCGTCATCAAGGGGGTCCCAGAAGCGAAGGATGAGGTGCTCAAGGCCGGGCTCGGTGGTACGTTCAGCTACTTCGAGCTGGGTCGGCCGATGCGGCAGGAGTCGCTTCTTGACGGCTCCCACCTACCTTCGTGGGAGAAGTTGGCCTCGTACATTTTCTTCACGGCCACCGGCCAGGAGTTCGACCCGGCTGACATCGACCTCGAGACCGGGTTTATCGGGCACACTTCCTCCCACGATGTGTTCCTGATCTACGAGCCGGATGTAGAGGTGCTCAAGGGGTTGGCGCTGTCGCTGCCCGTGGCCCGTGCCCTGCCTCCGGGATCAAGGAGGAAGCTGGTGTTCGCGCCCACCAAATACCTCGACCGCGAGTTCCTCCACAAATACCGAATCGACTTCCAGCAGCTGCCCTTCCAGATCTACGAAGCGATCGAGAGGCCGGCGACGTGATCCTCAAGGAGTACCAGCAGCGAGCACTGGAGACGGTCCGGCGCTACGTGGAGGAACTCGCTGTGTGGAGAGCTAAGGACGCGGAGGCCCGAGCGCAGGACCCCGACTGGGCACTCGACTGGGTGGATCGAGCCTGGCAGGCGGCGAGAGTCGGGCGGCCCTACAGTTCCCGTCGCAACGGGCTCGGTGAGCAGCTTCCCACTTTCTGCCTCAAGATCCCCACCGGCGGCGGCAAGACACTGCTCGCCACTCGGGTGATCGACCTCGTCAACGCACACTTTCGGCAGAGTCGACGGGGTCTCGTGCTGTGGATCGTCCCGACAACTCAGATTTACAACCAGACGCTCCGGGCGCTCAAGGATCGCGACCACCCCTACCGGCAGCAACTCGACCTGTCATCGGGCCAACGGACCCTGATCATCGAGAAGACCACGGCTTTCGGGCCTCGTGATGTTGAGGAGAACCTGTGCGTGCTGCTCCTTATGCTGCCGTCCGCAAACCGGAAGACGAAGGAAACGCTGCGGATGTTCCGCGACAGCGGGGGCTTCGACCGGTTCTTCCCCGCAGACGACGACCCCAAGACCCACGCGACGCTCCTCAACCGCGTTCCGAATCTGGACACCTTCGAGCAGACGCCCGGATTCTGGGGTCGGCTTGTCAAGACCTCCCTAGGGAACACGGTGCGGCTTCTCAAGCCGTTGATCATCCTCGACGAGGGTCACAAGGCGTACAGCCCCAATGCCAAGGCAACGCTGGAGGGATTCAATCCCTGCATGATCGTGGAGCTGTCAGCGACTCCGGCTCGGGGCGCCAACGTGCTCATAGAGATCCTCGGCCGAGAGCTCAACGCCGAGGAGATGATCAAACTCGACCTCCACATCCGCAACAAGGGGAGCATCGACTGGCGCAGCACGCTTCTCGAAGCGGTCGAACACCGCGCCCGCCTCGAGGCCGCGGCCGAACACCACGAAGCCGAGTCCGGAACCTACATCCGGCCCATCTGCGTGATCCAGGTGGAGCGGACCGGCAGGGAGCAGCGCAAGCCGGGCTACGTCCACACCGACGACGTGCGTGACTACCTGCTTCGACACCCGGGCATCGCACCCGAGCACATCGCAGTCAAGACCAGCGCGAAGGACGAACTCAAGGAGTTGGACGACATCGGTGGCTTGATGTCGCGCAACTGCTCGATTCGTTTCATCATCACCAAACAGGCGTTGCAGGAAGGCTGGGATTGCCCTTTCGCCTACGTTCTAGCCATTCTCACCAATCCGTCTTCGAGAACGGGGATAACCCAGTTGGTGGGCCGGATCCTGCGTCAGCCCTACGCCGCCAAGACGGGAGTGCGCCTACTCGACGAGAGCTATGTGTTCTGCTTCAGCCGCCGGGGGGCGGAGCTGCTCAAGGAAGTGCGGAAGGGGTTCGGGCTGGAGGGCCTGCAGGGTCTTGAGGGAAGGGTGGTGGAGGACGGTCAGAGCCCAGGTGACGCGCCCACGACTGTCTTGACTCGGCAACGAGCGGAGTTCGAGAAAGCGGCGCGCGACCTGGTCCTGCCAGCCTTCATGATCAAGGACGACGTGGAAGGCTGGCGGCTGGTCCATTATGAGGCGGACATCCTGGCGCGGCTGCCGTGGGACGAGTTCGGTGTCTCGCCGCTGACGGAACTGACCCTGGGCGAGGGATCGGCGGGGGATCAGAACCTGCGGACAGGTCTCGTCGGCGAAGAGGACGCGTTGGTCCCGGAGGTCGGCAATCGCTCATCTGACGGTGTGGGCGGCGCGGGTGGTGAGCCGGTCGACTACTTCTTCGCGGCCAGCCACCTTCTGGACATCATTTCCAACCCGTGGCGGGGACGCAAGCTGGCCCAGCGGGTTTTCGAGGGCCTACTACGGCGATACCCGGCCGGGCGGGTCGCCGCCAACTACGCCTACGTGTTAGAGGAGATGCGCCGACACCTCGAACGAGAGCGAGACCGCCTGTCGCGTGACGTCTTCAGCGATTTGCTCGCGTCGGGGGAGATGCGCTTCCTAGTGGTCACGAAGGATCTTGCCTTCAATCGACTGCCCGCTGAGATCGAGGCGCCGAAGGCGAGACAGGCGAACCGAGAGGACGGTGCCCCGTTCCAGCGCAACCTCTTCGACATCATCACCGAGGAGGAATTGAACGGATTCGAGAACAAGGTTGCCACCTACGTAGACGGTCAGGCACGGCTCTTCTTCTGGTACCGCAACCGCGCCCGCAAGGACTACTACGTGCAGGGGTGGAAGCCACGCCGGATTTACGCCGACTTCATCGTGACATTGCGAGCCGACGAGCCCGATGACGGCTTTCATGAGGTCTTCGTTCTCGAGACCAAGGGAGTGCACCTGAAGGATGCCGAGGACACCCTGTACAAACGAACCGTATTCGACATCTGCAGCGAACACGCCCGCAAGGCCGACTGGGCCGAGTTCGTGCCTGCCATGCGTAGCAACGTGGTCCGCTTCGAGGTTGTTGACCAGGAGGAGTGGCAGGAGCGGCTCAACCAGATGCTGTTCGCCGAAGCGAGCCTAAAGTAGGGGCTGACTCGGCGAGGTCGTCGACGGTGGTGATTGCAGACTCAAACGGGAGTGGAGGCACGCCGGTTCACGGACAATGCCGGACGTGCGGCCGCGAGGCCGAAGCACGAGGAGTCGGGATTGATCACTTTGTGGCGGCTAGGCATCACTTGCGAGCTCCGGCTCACCTTCCACGAAATCCCGCAGGGTGAGTCTGTCACCCGCCCCATTTTGCAGTTGTTCGAACAGGTCGGGTCGCAACATGAGGGCAGAACCGACGAGGCGCGGACGGCCAATGGAGTTCGTCGGGGTTTCGTAAGCTGAACGCCAGGTGACTAGGACGAGTCCGGGACCGTCTGAATCTTCGAGCGTGAACAGTTCGGCGGGTCGGAGATTCAGTAGGGCGATCAGTCCGGGAACTGGCGTCAGCATTGGGGATGGGATGCCGAGCAGCCGGGGACCGTCGGCCGCGGCCACCAGCGTGTTGTCGAGACCTGCTACCGAAACGGTCTCGTCAGGCAGCCCTACCTGGGACGATTGCTCTACGCGTGTATCCCACCATCGGATATCACCTTCGGTGAGCGGCGGCCATTCGAGGTCAGTGGTGTTGTCGGGATGTCTGAATTCGACGACCCGGTATCGGCGAGCGACGAACTTGTCACGCTTGAGGGGATCTGGATTCGGGTATATGCGCCGCTCGACGGAGGCGATCATTCGCCACCCACGGTATGGACCCCGATCAGCAACCCAGCAAACGGAAGCGGGCTGTACATCAAGGGTCGCGCAGACGTCCATGAGCGGGGATGCCAGGGGGGTCGATGCTTCTGTCCAGACCGTTGCACCGAGCGGGGGTGGTGCCGGTATCGGCGGTCGGGGGATTCGCCGACCCTCCACCGCCAGCGGTATTGCTGGGTCGTCCACCAGTATGTCCGCCAACTGATCCTCCCACCCAACGGGGTCAGCTACCACGCAACCGGCAATTGCTTGAGCGGCGCGCCCACCCGCGGCAGTCTCCTGCAGGACCTGTTCTAGTGTTTCTTTGGGTACGAGGAACGCGTCCGGCCACCTTTCCACTCCGTAATCGGCATACGCGTCACGCTGGCGTTCGAAGCGTTGCCGTCGGTCTGCGTCGTTCATTGCAGTAGCGAATTGAGCGGTAACGGCATTGCCCAATCCGGGCAGCACCCTCTCGGCTTGAGACAGCCGGTGCTGCGCCATCGCCTGGACCGGCCGGTCGGCATTCTCATCTGTGACCGATGGCGCCAGGTCCCCGCTGTCGGGTACCCAGAGTTCATCGGTAGGTGTTGGGAGGAGCGAAGGATGTGGAGTCGACGATGACGGCATGGGGGGAGCGTCATCTCCGAGCAGTTGGCGAGCGAGAGCACGAACCACAAGAAACGGTCCTGTTGCGTGCTGGCATAATTCCTGTTCGCATCTGGCGATGACTGTTGCCCTCTTCTCGGGACTTAACCCGCTCAGCAACTGGAGCAGCCAGACGAGCGTTGCGGGCTCGACTAATGCACTCAACGCGACTTGGAGAGCTTCGGCTGCCACACGGGGGTGTTCTTCGAGGAGCAGGAGGATCGCCAGCAGGGAGCGTCTCTTTCTCTCGCGACCGGCATGGGACAGACTTGCCATCGTCGCTAAAGCGAACGCGAGATCAACATGGGCCTGGGTTGTCGCCTCGGGCGGTCCCACCGGTTCGTATGGGTCTTGAGGATCGTCGGAAGGGTGAACCACGGGCGCCCTGTCGTTGATGACCGCGAATACCTCATCCCAAACCTCGAATGCCACGTCGGTTGACTCTCGGCCGGGTACGTTGATTGCTCCGACTGCGAAGGCGTGGACCAGTCCCTGGGACACTCCGTTGGTGGGGTATCCGGTTCCGATCAGGTGTTCGATCTCCTCGGCGATGACTCTTTGCGTGAGTTCTGGGTCCAACTGCGTTGCTTGGCGCAGTGCCAGTATTCCTGATGAACCGCCGAAGTACCCTCCGACTTCGCCTCCGTGCGCTCCGGTCCACCCAAGCGTGAGACTGGTCGTCGCGAGGGTCGGGTGTCCGCTCCGTTCGAGCCCGTAGGCGATCTGCTGCATTAGGTTCACCCGTTCCTGCGATACGTAGCCCCGGACCAGGGTTCGAAGCGCCCTCGTAGCATCGTCCTGACGTCCCGCTTCGGCTAGCTCCACGAGGCGTGGAACTAGGGCGTGTTGACACTTCTGAGCCAGTCGTGTACGAGGGCGAGGGTGATGAATGCTATGAAGATGACGTCCAATTTGTCGTAGCGGGTGTAGACACGGCGGTAGCCTTTGAGCCGGCGGAAGA
>MKWU01000175.1_pt1 | contig 118247 bp, 112 predicted proteins | sample 809101 | NCBI WGS metagenome assembly MKWU01 (sample SAMN05860141, study PRJNA318959) | sponge metagenome | host: Aplysina aerophoba | place: Slovenia: Piran, Adriatic Sea, Gulf of Piran | collected 2013-05-07
CGGGTGCGCGGCGTCCCTCAACACGCAGCCGGTCGGCGATGGCGCGCTCGGCGATGCCGAGGCGGCGGGCGATGCTCTGGATGTGCGCGGAACGCTCGACGGGATTGCGCACGGCGAGCAGCACGGGTCGCAGGCGGTCGACGATGCGGCTCGCCTCCAGGGGTGAATCGCCGCGGCTACCGGCAATGAGGCGCTCCAGGAGGAAGCGGGCGAAGGGGGCGGCGTTCTCGATGGCGGCGCCCCAGGCTTCGGGATCCTCGCGGGTGAGGTCGTCGGGGTCCTTGCCCGCGGGGAGGGGCGCGACACGCAGGTCGATGTCGACATCGGCAGTGATGGCCTCGGCGCTGCGCTGGGCGGCGCCCATCCCCTCGGGGGAGCCGAAGTCGAGGAGGAGGGAGCCGGCGCGTTCGGCGGCGGCCATTCCGGCGCTGTCGGGGTCCATGGCGAGCACGACGCGCGAGGCGAAGCGCGTGAGCCGGGCGGCGTGGCGCTCGGTGAGGGAGGTGCCCATGGTGGCGACAAGGTTGCGGAAGCCGGCCTGCCACGGGCCGATGACGTCGAGGTAACCCTCGACGACGACGACCGCGCCGCTCTCGCGCGCCTGGGGGCCGGCGAGGTCGAGGGCGTAGAGGGTGCGGCCCTTGTCGAAGATCTCGGTCTGGGGGGAGTTGAGGTACTTGGGCTCGCCCTCCCCGAGAATGCGTCCGCCGAGGCCGACGAAGGCGCCGCGGTCGTCGGCGATGGGGATGATGACGCGTCCGCGGAAGCGGTCGTAGGGGGCGCCTTCGGAGTCGCTCTCGTGGAGGACGCCGGCGGCGAGGGCATCCTCGTCGGTGTAGCCGCGGCCGAGCAGGTAGTCGCGCAGGAGGCGCCACTCGTCGGGGGCCCAGCCGAGGCGGAACGTCTCGATGGTCTCCTGGGTCAGGCCACGCCTGTCGGCCAGGTACGAGCGCGCCTCGGCGCCGTTCTCGCCGGCGAGCTGCTGCTGGTAGAAGTCGACGGCGGCGGAGACGATGCTGCTGAGGCGCTCGGAGCGGGTGCGCTGCTCGGCGGCGCGCGCCGAGAGTTCGACGCCCGTTTCGTCGGCGAGGATGCGGAGGGCCTCGCGAAAGTCCACGTTTTCGCGCTTCTGGACGAAGGAGAAGACATCGCCTCCCTCGCCGCAGCTGCCGAAGCAGCGCCAGGAACCACGGTCGATGAAGACGTAGAACGAGGGGGTCTTCTCGGTGTGGAAGGGGCAGAGGCCGCGGAAGTTGCGGCCCGATTTCGACAACTTGACGGAGCGGCCGATGTACTCAGCCGGGTCGATTCGCCGCTTGATTTCGGTGACGGCGTCCACGCCCGGATTCTACTGCCCCTGCGACTCCTCTGGTTCCTCTGGTTCTTCAGGTTCTGTCGGTTCGCCCGCTTCTTCACCGGTGTCGGGGGTCTCCTCGGGGAGGGTGACCTCCACGACGTTAGGGTTGGGCACGGTGGCAGTGGCGATGTTGACGCCGTCGATGAAGAGGGTGACGCGGATGGACTCGCCCGTGGCGGGCACGGCGATGCCACCAATCGTGACCGATTGGCCCTCGGGGACTGCGAGCGGGGAGATGGTGCGCGTGGTCGTCTCGCCGGGGACGCTCACGACGAGCCGCGCATCGTTGGTCGAGAGCGCCTCACCGTCGTTCTGGATGGTTATCGAGAGGGCGCCCCCGGTGATGCCCGGGACGAGCGAGAGGACCGGACCCTCGGGGGGCGGCGCGAGCACGAATTCGACCGTGTTGTTGTCCTCGCTGGACTCAGCGATGGCTTCGTCGGGATCGACCGTGACCGTGACAGAGGCCTGCACGGTAACCGGCGGGTCGATGGTGAAGTTGACCGCGGCGGTGCCGTTGGGGTCCATGGCCACGTTGACGACCTGCTCCGCGGGGCTCGCATCCACACCGTCGACGCGGACGACGATGGCGCCCGAGAAGGGATTCGTAGAGGTATTGGTGATGGTGATGCGGAGCGTGGCGCCGCGTTCGATCAAGACGGCGTCGGAAGGAACGAAATCGGGTGCGTTGGGTGAGACGACCTCCGTGGGATCGCCCTCCGACGGGGTGGGGGTGGGCGTCTCCGTGTCTTCCTCGTCGTCCTGGGTCGGGGGCGTGGGGGTGGCCGTGGGCGGGGGCGGGGGTTCGACAAAGGGAACATCGGTGAGGTCGCAGGTGGTCTCCACGGCGTTGAAGCGCACCCAGAGGCCTCCGCCTCGCTCTATCTGGAGCCACTGGAGGTTCAGGGTCTTGCCGGTGACGGTGACGACGTCGCCGGGTTCGAGCGTGCCGGCCTGGTTGTAGACCTCCCCGGGGCCGGTGCGCAGGCTGGCGACGCCGACTATCTCGCAGATGGTCAGGACCTCGGGTGTGGCAATGGGTTCCGGGATGGCGACCACCTGGATGGGGTCGGACACGATCTCCTCGCCCGTTGCGGTAAACGCGCGGACGACAAGGTCGTAGGCGCCGGCCGCCTCGAAGCGGGCCTGGAGGACGGCCGCGTAGGTGTTCTCGGCGGTAACGGTGCCGGAGAACTGCTGGTCGGTGACGATGCCGCTAACGAGCAGTTCGAAGCGCACGATGTCCTCGCCGGAGACGACGCTGACGATGACGGCGCGCTCCTGGTTGACGGTGACGCGCTCGCCCGGGACAGGCGACTCGATACGCGCCTCGGCGACGACGGGTATCGGTGTGGGAGTGGCCGGAGGGGCTTCGTCGTCGCCGCCAAGGACCTGGAAGAGGAGGAAGATGAGGATGCCGCCGATGACCAGCGCCGCGATGGTGGAGACGTAAATGGCGGCGGTGCGCCCGGCGGAGCGCTGGGTGGCGCCGTAGTAGCCGGCGCGGGGGCCGTCGCGCCCATAGGTGCGCAGGTCGGGCGTCTCGCGGCGCAGGTGCTGGGCCTCCCAGGGATCGAGGGGCCTGCGCGCGGGCTGGGGCGGGGTCACGCCAATAACGCCCTGGTCGGGGTCGTCGGATGGCGGTGGGGAAGGGGGTGGGCTATCGCCCCCGATCACGGGATCTTCGTCGGGAGGGCCCGGACGGTCCTGTTCACTCACACGCGACGCGCCTTCGCCACCACGGCTTCAGTATCCCACCCCTATCGCAGAAGGCAATCCGGGGAGGCATCAGAGGGGCCAGTCCCTGGCGTCCTCGCAGCCGAGACGGGCGGCGAGGCGGATGGCGTAGCGGTCGGTCATGCCGCTGACGAAGTCGGCAGCGCGGCGGGGCAGGGGGTCGTCGGGGAGGGAGTAGCCGGAGGAGATGGAGGCAGGGTGCTCGACGGCGTGGTCGAAGAGGAAGCGCACGATGTTCTTTGCGTGCTCGACCTCAGCTCGGCGCTCGGCGAGCAGGTAGACGCGCTGGAACATGAACTCGCGCAACTCGTTGACGGCGCCGTGGACCGTGGCGCTCAGCGTGATGGCGGGCGGCTCGGCGTCCTCCCCGCGGTCCTCGCCGGTGGCGGCCCAGCTCGACTCGACGACGTCGGTGACAAGCGCCTCGAGGCGTTCGCCGTGGGAGCGGCCGAGGATGCGCTGGGAGGCCGCGGGCAGGTCGTCCTCGCCGATGATGCCGGCGCGGATGGCGTCCTGGACGTCGTGGTTCAGATAGGCGAGGGCGTCGGCGAGCTTGATCGCCTGGCCCTCGAGTGTCTCGGGGACGCCCCAGCCCTCGGCGAGCACGTCCTCGCGGGCCTTGCTGGACTTGCGCACGCCATCGAGCACGGCGTGGGTGAGGTTGAGGCCGCGGCCGTCGTTCTCGAGCTTGTCGAGGACGCGCTCGGACTGGTAGTTGTGGCGGAAGCCCTCGGGGAGGCACTCCGCCAGGGGTTCCTCGCCGGCGTGGCCGAAGGGGCCGTGGCCGATGTCGTGACCGAGGGCGATGGCCTCGGCCAGGTCCTCGTTGAGGCGCAGGGCGCGGGCGATGGTGCGTCCCACCTGCGCGACCTCGAAGGTGTGGGTGAGGCGGGTGACGAAGTGGTCCTGCTGGGGGGCGATGAAGACCTGCGTCTTGTGCTTGAGGCGGCGGAAGGCCTTGGTGTGAACGATGCGGTCGCGGTCGCGCTGGAAGGCGGCGCGTACGGAGGAGGGCTCCTCGAGACGGGGACGGGTGGCGTCCACGGAGCGCGCGGCGAAGGGGCTCAGGCGCTCCTCATCCTCCTCGATGCGGCGGCGCACACGGTGAAGGTCCAACCCTCGCCCCTTTCGGCGTGCGGTTCAGCTGCCCCCGGCGAGCGCAGCCTGGGCGGCGGCAAGACGGGCGGTGAGCACGCGGTAGGGTGAACACGAGACATAATCCAAGCCAACGTCGTGGCCGAAGGCGATCGACGGGGGATCGCCGCCGTGCTCGCCGCAGATACCGAGCTTCAGGTCGGGCTTCACGCCGCGCCCGCGCTCGATGCCAAGGCGCATCAACTCGCCCACACCCTCGCGGTCGAGCTCGACGAAGGGGTCCTTCTCCAGGACCTTCTGGCTGATGTAGTCGGGCAGGAAACGGCCCGCATCGTCGCGGGAGAGGCCGAAGGTCGTCTGCGTGAGGTCGTTGGTGCCGAAGGAGAAGAAGTCGGCGTGCTCGGCGATCTGGCCAGCGGTGACGCAGGCACGGGGCAACTCGATCATCGTGCCGATGGTGTAGTCGAGGTCGATGCCGCGCTCGGCGGTGATCTGGTCCGCGACGGCGGCGACACGCTCGCGGAGAAGCGCCAGTTCCTCGGCCGCGCCCACGAGCGGGATCATGATCTCGGGTTGGGCGTCGACGCCCTCGGCGCGGAGATCGCAGGCGGCCTCAATGATGGCCCGGGTCTGGACCTCGTAGATCTCGGGGTAGGTGATGGCGAGGCGCACGCCGCGGTGGCCGAGCATGGGGTTGAACTCCTGCAGGGCCAGGACGCGCTGGGAGACACGCTGCGGCTCCACGCTGATGGCGTCGGCGAAACGCTCCATCTCCTCGGCGCCGTGGGGGAGGAACTCGTGCAGGGGCGGGTCGAGGAGGCGGATGGTGACGGGGAATCCGGCCATCGCGCGGAGGATGCCGTCGAAGTCGTGGCGCTGCATGGGGAGGATGCGGGAGAGCGCGTCGCGGCGCCCGGCCTCGTCCTCGGCCAGGATCATCTGGCGGACGGCGAGGATGCGGTCTTCGCCGAAGAACATGTGCTCCGTGCGGCAGAGACCAATGCCCTCGGCGCCGAACTCGCGCGCTTTGGCGGCGTCCTCGGGGGTGTCGGCATTGGCGCGCACACCCAGGCGGCGGGCCTCGTCGCCCCAAGCCATCAGGCGGTTCAAGTCGTCGGGGAGCTCGGGGTCGGCGAGAGGCACGGCGCCGAGCATCACCTCGCCGGTGGTGCCGTTCAGGGAGATGACATCGCCGCGGCGCACGGTGAGGTTGCGGCCACCGGCATCGACGCGGAAGGAGCCGTCGGCGTAATCGATCTCAAGCTCGCCGCAGCCGGCCACACAGCACTTCCCCCAGCCGCGGGCGACGACGGCGGCGTGGGAGGTCATGCCGCCGCGGGCGGTAAGGATGCCCTGGGCGGCGAGCATCCCCTGGATGTCCTCGGGGCTGGTCTCGACGCGAACGAGGATGACGTCCTCGCCGGCCTCGGCCTGTTCTGCCGCCTCCTCGGCGGAGAACACGACCTTGCCGACGGCGGCGCCGGGGGAGGCGGGGAGACCCGAAGCGATTACGTCGGTGGTGGCGCCATCGGCAAAGACGCTGTGCAGCAACTCGGAGATCTGCTCGGGGTCCTGGCGGCGGAGGGCCTCGTCGCGGTCGATGAGGCCCTGGTCGACGAGGTCGACGGCGACCTTGACCATGGCGGGGCCGGTGCGCTTGCCGTTGCGTGTCTGCAAGACCCAGAGCTTCCCGCGCTGGACGGTGAACTCGATGTCCTGCATGTCGCGGAAGTGATCCTCGAGGCGCTGGGCGGCGCCGATGAGGTCGCCGTAGACGGCGGGCTGGACCTCCTCCATGGAGGGGGCGTCTCCGTCGACGCGTTCGACGGCGCGGATGGCCTGGGGCGTACGCACGCCCGCGACGACATCCTCGCCCTGGGCGTTGATGAGGAACTCCCCGAAGAGACCGGTGGCGCCCGTCTTGGGGTTGCGGGTGAAGGCGACGCCCGTGGCGCAGTCGTCGCCGAGGTTCCCGAAGACCATGGCCTGGACGTTGACGGCGGTGCCCCACTCGCCGGGGTAGCCGTTGAGCTGGCGGTAGACGATGGCGCGGGGGCTCTCCCAGGACTCGAAGACGGCGCCGATGGCAGCCCAGAGCTGCTCCCAGGGGTCGTCGGGGAACTCGATACCGAGCTTGGCGCGGATCTCGGCCTTGTACTCGGCCACGATCTCGCGCAGGGCGTCGGCGGGGATGTCGGTGTCCTCCTCCACGCCACGGGCCTCCTTCTTGCGCTCGAGGATGGCCTCGAAGGGGTCCTCGTCGAGGTCGGACTCGCGCTTGAGGCCGAGGACGACATCGCCGTACATGGCGACGAAGCGGCGGTAGGAGTCGTAGGCGAAGCGCTCGTCGCCGGAGCTGCGGGCGAGGCCCTGCACGGTTTCGTCGTTGAGGCCGAGGTTGAGGACGGTGTCCATCATGCCGGGCATGGAGACGCGGGCGCCGGACCGGACGGAGACGAGGAGGGGGTTGTCGGCGTCGCCGAAATGGGCGCCGACGATGGATTCGACGTGGGCGATGCCGGCGCGGAGCTGCTCATCGAGGCCGTCCGGGTACTGCTGGCCGTTCGCGTAGAAGGCGCTGCAGACCTCGGTGGTGATGGTGAGGCCGGGGGGAACGGGGATGCCGAGGCTGCTCATCTCGGAGAGGCCGGCGCCCTTGCCGCCCAGCAGTTCGCGCATGCCGGCGCCACCCTCAGCGCGTCCGTCGCCAAAGAGGTAGACGAGCTTGGGGGATAGCTCCGTAGCCGAATCCGGGCTGGCGGTGGTGCTGGTCATGGGGGAGTCCTCCGGGTATAGGGGAACCGCGGCTCTTTCGGTAACGCGAGCCTATCCCGGCGGGGGGACCCAGACCAGTCAGAACGTGACAGAACGGGGCAGATTTCGTTGAACGTTAACGCGAAGGACCCGGGCGCTACTCGACGGTCACGGTCTTGGCGAGGTTGCGGGGCTGGTCGATGTTGCAGCCGCGGGCCTCGGCGGTGGCGTAGGCGAGCACCTGCAGGGGCACGATCGCGGCCAGCGGCTCGAGGAGGGCGGGGACGGATGGCACCGTGAGGGACTCGTTGGCGAGGGCGATGAGCTCGTCGTCGCCCTCGGTGACGACGGCGAGCACCTCGCCGTCGCGAGCGCGAATCTGCTCGATGTTGGAGACGATCTTGCTGCGCAGGGCGTGCTGCCCGGCCAGGGCGACGGTGGGGAACCCGGAGTCGATGAGGGCGATGGGGCCGTGTTTCATCTCACCCGCGGCGTAGCCCTCGGCGTGGACGTAGGAGAGCTCCTTCATCTTGAGGGCCCCTTCGAGGGCGATGGGGAGGGCTGGTCCGCGCCCGAGGAAGAGGATGTGGTCGGTGGTGCGAAAGCGCTCCGCGGCGGCGGCGATGGCGTCGAAGGACTCGAGCTGGCGGCCGACGATCTCGGGCATGGCGGCGAGGTCGCGCACGTGGCGGGCGAGGTCGTCCTCGCTGATGCGGCCACGGACGCGGGCGGTTTCGAGGGCGAGGGCGAAGAGGGCGGCGATCGAAGTCGTGAACGTCTTGGTGCTGGCGACGCCCCGTTCGAGCCCGGCGTAGGTGTGGACCGTGCCGTCGGCGACACGGGTGGTCTGGCTGCCGGGGGTGTTGCAGATGGTGATCTGGGGGGCGCCGGAGGCACGGGCGACGTTCATGGCCTCGAGCACGTCCACGGTCTCGCCCGACTGGCTAACCGAAACGACAAGCGTCTCCGGGCCGAGGACGGGCTCGCGGTAGCGGAACTCGCTGGCGTTGTCGATGTCCGCGGGGAGGCGGGCGATCTGCTCGAAGTACCAGCGCCCGACCATGGCCGCGTGGAGGCTGGTGCCCATCCCCACGAGGAGGACGCGTTCGACCCGCTCCAGCCAGGGGCGGGCCTCGCCGAGGTCGTCGAGGGAGAGGCGGGGGGGCTCGACCGTCATGAGGCCGCCGATGGTGTCGGCGAGGGCCGCGGGCTGCTCCATGATCTCCTTGCGCATGTAGGTGTCGTAGGCGCCCTTGTCGGCGCTGGCGGGGTCGAGGGAGAGGGTGCGGGGGACGACATCGGCGGCGGAGCCGTCGAGGCCGGCGTAGTCGACGCGGTCTCCGCTGATGCGCACGAGCTGCCGGTCGGCGAGGAAGGCGACCTCGCGGGTGTGGGGGAGGAGTGCGGCAAGGTCGCTGGACAGGAGCATCTCGCCCTTGCCGTAGCCGACGACGACGCCGCCGGCGTTGCCGATGCGCGCCCCGACCACGATGCCGGGCTCGCGCGGGCTGAGGGCGACGATCGCGTGCGAACCAGTCAGGCGAGCGCAGGCCTCCCGCATGGCCGCGAGGAGGTCGCTGCCGGCATCGAGGCGCTCCTCGAGGAGGTGGGCGATGGTCTCGGTGTCGGTCTCGCTATCGAAGGCGTGGCCGCGCCCGGCGAGCTCGGCGCGGAGGGCGGCGTAGTTCTCGACGATGCCGTTGTGGACGATGACGACATCGCTGCCGCAGCCGGTGTGGGGGTGGGCGTTGGCGTCGCTTGGGGAGCCGTGGGTGGCCCAGCGGGTGTGACCGATACCCGTGTGGGCGGCGGGCAGGGCGTGCTCGCCGATGGCGCCGTCGAGCTCGGCGATCTTGCCGCGGCGCTTGGCGACGGCGGGCTCGCTTCCTGCCTCGGGCAGGAGGGCGACGCCGGCCGAGTCGTAACCGCGATATTCCAGGTCGCGCAGGCCGGCCAGCAGGATAGGCGCGGCCTGGCGCGAGCCGGTGTAGGCGATGATCCCGCACATACAGCTTCCCCGTGGCGATCGTGGAGACGCACGGGTCTCCGGTCGATGCTCGGTGTGCCTGGTGGGGAGAAGGGCCGCGAGCCCTTCGCACGTGGCTGGTGCTTTGTCAGCCGGTTACCCGACCTGGTTTGTCTCCAGCCTTACGACCGTGCCGCCGGGGGGCCACCCGCCGAATGGTTCGATTCTGCCCCCGCCTCGTCATCCGCGCGGAACGCGGACCTGGCGCTTGACCGATCCCACCTGTTGTCGAATGTGTTTGGGCGCGTCCACCTCCCGGTAGGTGCTGTCCTGAGTGTCAGGCGGCGCGGGGGCGGAGTCAACGGGTGCGAGGAGGCCAGTCAGCTGAAGGCGCGGGGGATGCCGGCGATGCCGAGGAACTCGTCCTCCCAGGCAAGGACGGCCTCGATGGCGCGTTCGTCGGTGGGGGAGAGGAGGTGGCTCTGCTCGCGGAAGGCGGCGGCGACGCCTGTTGCGATCTCGGGGAGGGGGTGGGTCTGGAGGTTCAGCTCACGCTCGGTCGTGAGGATGAGCTCGATCAGTTCGCCGGGGACGAAGAGCCCTTCGTCCTGGATCTGCTCCCAGATCCACTCAGCGCACTCCTCGAGGAGTGCGCCCTGGAGCTTGCGCCCGCCGCCGTTGCTCACGAGCCGTCCGGTCCGGGGGCGCCGACTTCCTCGCGGATGCGCTTGAGGCGGTTCACGTTCTCCTCGTCGGGGCCGTCGCCCTCGATGCCGGGCACCTCGAGCAGCAGGGGGGCATCGCGGAAGGCGGGGTGGGCGAGGATGGTGCGGAAGCCATCGAGGCCCATGTGCCCGTCGCCGATGTTCTCGTGGCGGTCGCGCACGCCGCCGAGGGGCATCTTGCTGTCGTTGGCGTGGACGGCGCGGAGACGGTCAACGCCGATCTCGCGGTCGAACTCCTCCATGGCCAGCTCGCAGCCCTCGCGCTGGGTGATGTCGTAGCCCATGGCGAAGGCGTGGCAGGTATCGAGGCAGACGCCGATGCGGGGGTGGTCGTCGCAGCCCCGGATGAGCTCGCCGATCTCAGTGAAGGTGGAGCCGATGCCGTTCCCCTGGCCGGCGTTGTTCTCGATGAGCAGCATGGAGTCGTTGCCGGCGGATTCGAGCACTTCGAGCATGACGCGGCAGATCTGGTCCTTGACGGCGTCGAAGCCGGCGCCCTTGTGGCTGCCGACGTGGAAGATGGTGCCCTCGACGCCCAGCGTTCCCGCCCACTTCACGTACTGCTTGAGGGAGCCGGCGGAGCGGTTCAGGAGCTTCTCGTCCTGGGTGCCAAGGTTGACGAGGTAGACGCCGTGGAAGAAGACGGGCACGGGCATGCGCTCGTGCTCCTGGTGGAAGGCGGCGACGGCCTCGTCACCGGGGTTGGGGGGGCGCCACTGCTGAGGCGCGGAGATGAAGAGCTGGATGGCCTCGGCGCCGATCTCTTCAGCGCGACCGAAGACGTTCTGGGGGCCTCCGGAGGAGGAGATGTGTGCTCCGACTCGCATGGGACGAGTGTACGCGGGGACCGCGCCGCGCGCAGAGCTGATAGGATAGGGGGGTACCCTATTAGGGAGGGCGCACATGCTCCCTGAAACACAGCAGCAGGCCAGCCGCCGGCTCAAGATCATCGCGGGGCAGATCGATGCGCTGCAGAAGCAGGTCGAGGAAGATCGCTACTGCGTCGACCTGCTCGACCTGTCGCTGTCGGTGCAGCGCGCGCTGCGCAGCCTCGACGCGCTCGTGCTCGAGGGGCACCTGCGCACGCACGTCATCGAGCAGGTGACGAACGGGGAGTCGGAGCGCGCCGTGCGCGAACTCCTGCGCGTCTACAAGATCCAAGGGCCCGCGGAACAGACGGCGGGCGCCACAGCAACGGCACACGGAGGACACGATGCCTGAAACAGTCGAGCTCAAAGTCGATGGGATGACCTGTGACCACTGCGTTCGCGCGGTGACGGAAGCGATTAGCGGCGTGGAGGGCGTAACCGAAGCGAGCGTCGATCTGGACGCCGGGTCGGCCACGCTGACCGGGGAAGGCGTCGACATGACAGCGGTGGTGGCCGCGATCGTGGAAGAGGGGTACGAGGCCGCGCCGCAAGCCGCTTCATGACGAGTCCGGAGGGCGCCGTCACCCTGCGAATCGGGGGGATGACGTGCGCCTCGTGCGTGCGGCGCGTCGAGCGGGCGCTCAACCGCGTTGAAGGCGTGGATGAGGCGAGCGTGAACTTCGCCACGTCGACGGCGCGCGTGTCACTGGGGGAGGCGATCGGGGCAGACCCGCTAGTGGCGGCCGTCGAGCGGGCGGGCTACGACGCCGCCGAGCTCGAAGCCGGCGCGGATCCTGCGGAGGAGCCGGACCGGGTGCGGATGGCGATGCTGGCGGTGGGGGGCGTGCTCGCCGTCCCCGTCATCATCGCGAGCATGGGGATGGACATCGCCGGGCTGGCGCTGTTCGGCAGCGAGCCGGTCACGGGGTGGCTGCTGCTGGGTGGGGCGGGAGTCGTGCAGGGGCTGCTCGGGTGGCGGTTCTACCGGGCCTCGCTGCCGGCCCTGCGAGCGCTCACGCCGAACATGGACGTGCTGGTGGCGCTGGGCACGACGGTCGCGTTCGTGTTTAGCGCGTGGGTGGTGCTGTTCGACCGCAGCGAAGCGATGTTCTTCGACGTGAGCGCGGCGGTGCTGCTGTTCGTGAGCCTGGGGCGCTTCTTCGAGGACCGGGCACGGGCGAGCTCGGGCGGCGCCATCCGGGCCCTGCTGGGGCTGGCGGCCAAGTCTGTGAACGTGCTGCGGGAGGGCCGGGAGGAAGCCGTGCCGCTCGAACAGGTTGCGGTGGGAGACGTGTTCCGGGTGCGGCCGGGCGAGCGGGTCGCGCTGGACGGGGTGGTGCGAGCAGGGCGGAGCGCGCTGGACGAATCGCTGCTGACGGGGGAGTCGATGCCGGTCGAGCGGGGGCCGGGGGAGACGGTCGTGGGCGGGGCGCTCAACCAGCACGGCGTGATCGAGGTGGAGGCGACGGCGGTGGGGGAGGACACGGTGCTGCAGCGGATGGCGGCGCTGGTAGCGGAGGCGCAGGGGTCGCGGGCGCCGGTGGAGCGGGTGGTGGACGCGGTGGCGGCTGTGTTCGTACCGATCGTGCTGGTGCTGGCGCTGGGAACCTTCCTGGGGTGGGGCTTCCTCGGCGACTCGTACGTGGGAGCGATGGTCTTCTCGGTCGCGGTGCTGGTAATCGCCTGTCCCTGCGCCCTTGGGCTGGCGACGCCGACCGCGATCGTTGCGGGGACGGGGATGGGGGCAGAGCGCGGCATCCTGATTCGCAACGCCGAGGCGCTGGAGACCGCTGCGCGCATCGACGCGGTCGTGCTCGACAAGACGGGGACGCTCACCGAGGGCCGCCCGGAGCTGGTGGAGGTCGCGGCGGCGACGGGGTTCGGGGAGGAGGTGCTGGCGCTGGCGGCGGCGGTGGAGACGCTGAGCGAGCACCCGCTGAGCGCGGCGGTGGTGGAGGCGGCAGAGGGGCGGGGGCTGGCGATCGAGGCGGCGAGCGGATTCGAGGCGCTGCCGGGGGCGGGTCTGACAGGGGAAGTCAGCGGGCGGGGCGTGCTCATCGGAGCGCGGCGGCTGTTCGAGGAGCGGGGCATCGTCCTGGACGCGGATGCCGAGGCCACGCTATCCAGACTGGAGGGGGAGGGGCGGACAACCTCGTTGCTTGCGGTCGACGGGGCGTACGCGGGGACGCTCGCCTTCGCCGACCCGCTGAAGGCGAGCGCGGCACAGGCAGTCGCGACGCTGCGATCGCTGGGGGTGCGGACGATCATGGCGAGCGGCGACAACGAGCGGAGCGCGCTGGCGGCCGCCCGCGCCCTCGGCATCGACGAGGTGCACGCAGGGCTGCGTCCGGAGGAGAAGCTGGCGCTCGTGCGCGACTTGCAGGGGCAGGGGCAGGGGCTGCGGGTGGGGGTGGCGGGAGACGGAATCAACGACGCGGCCGCGCTCGCGCAGGCCGACGTCAGTATCGCAATGAGCACGGGCGCCGACGCCGCTATCGAGGCGAGCGACATCACGCTCCTGCACGGCGACATCGCCCGGATCGCGGAGGCGATCCTGCTGAGCCGCGCGACGCTGAGGACCATCCGCCAGAACCTCGGGTGGGCGTTCGGCTACAACGTGATCGCTATCCCGATCGCGATGGCCGGGCTGCTGAACCCGATCGTGGCGGGCGGGGCGATGGCGCTGAGCTCGGTAAGCGTCATGGCGAACAGCCTGAGGCTGCGCACGCAGCGCCGGCGCATCGTCGAGGCGAGCGGCAACGCCTACGCCGGTTCGGGGGAGGGGTTCGCGAGCCTCAACCGCGGTCCGCTGCTGGCGCTGGCGTCGATCGTGGTCGTGCTACTGGCGCCGTTCGTCGTGTTCACGGGCATCGATCGGGCGTGGTGGGGGTAAGCGGGGCGCTATCGCCGTTTACGGGAGTCGGGATACACTCCGGGGCATGAAGCGAGCAGAAACGCGTGCGGTGAAAGCGGGTTCGGTCACGATTGGCGGCGGGGCGCCCGTTGTCGTGCAGTCGATGGCGGCGACGAAGACGCAGAACGTCGAGGCAACCATCGACCAGGTGAAGATGATCCACGGGGCGGGCGCCGGCCTGGTGCGCGTGGCCGTCGACAGCCGCAAGGACGTCGAATGCCTGGCGCAGGTGCGCGAGGCGGTTCCCGAGGCGAACTTCGTGGTCGACCTGCAGGAGAGCTACCGGCTGGTGACGCAGGTCGCGCCGCACGTCGACAAGGTTCGCTACAACCCCGGCCACCTGTACCACCACGAGAAGTCGAAGCCGGTAGCGGAGAAGGTCGCGTTCATCGCGGAGACGGCGGGTGAGCACGACTGCGCCATTCGCGTGGGGGTGAACTGCGGCTCGGTGGACCCGGCCATGGACGAGAAGTACGAGGGTGCGGACGAGCCCGGGCTGGAGGGCGTATCGGCGATGGTCGAGAGCGCGCTGGAACACACGCAGATGCTCGACGACATCGGCTTCACGCGGTACGTGGTTTCGATGAAGGACAGCGATCCGCGCAAGGTGATCGCGGGGAACAAGCGGTTCGCGGAGGCGCGTCCGGAGATTCCCCTGCACCTGGGCGTGACCGAGGCAGGGATGCCGCCGGAGGGCATCATCAAGACGCGCATCGCCTTCGAGCAGCTCCTGAGCCAGGGCGTGGGCGACACGATCCGTGTCTCGCTGACGCTGCCGTTCGCGGAGAAGTGGCGCGAGGTGGAGGCGGGGAAGTCGATCCTGGACGACATCGAGGCGGGGCGCTTCCGCTCGGTGCCGGAATTCCTCGAGGGCGGGCTGAACATCATCAGCTGCCCGAGCTGCAGCCGCGTCGAGAACGAGGCGTTCATCGAGCTCGCGCAGGACGTGAAGACGATGACGGCCTACGCGAAAGAGCACGACATAACGATCGCGGTCATGGGCTGCCGGGTGAACGGTCCGGGCGAGACCGACGACGCCGACCTGGGGCTCTGGTGCGCGCCGACGTTCGTGAACCTGAAACGGGGCGAGGACGAGTTGGGCGCCTACCCGTACGACGAGGTGCTGGGACGCCTGAAGGTGGAGCTGGACACGCTGATAGCGGAGAAGGCCGGCTAGCGAGGGCGGGTCTCCCTAAAAGGGCAGTCCCTTTTCACCCTGCACGCCCCTGAGGGCGGCGATCTCGCCCCAGTGGCTGGCGACGTGGGCGACACCCACGTTGGCAAGCATATCGATGGCGCGTTGCTCGCCCATGGGCGTTTCCATCGCCTTCTCCAGCAGGTCGTCGGGAGCCTCCAAGAGGAACGCGTCGGTCGCTGCCTGCACGGCCGCGGCGTAGTCGCGGACCGTCGCGAGGTCGAAGCGCTTGTCCGCCCACGACGAGGCGTCGCGGGGGCCCGCCGCTTCCAGGCCCAGCTTCCCGTCCCACCCGTCTGACTCGAGCAGCGTCGGACGGCCCTGGACGAGCCCGTGGACGATGCCGTCCTGGGTGATGGCGATGTGGGCGTAGATGGCGGAGATGGGGCTGATGGCCCAGCCCTCGCCGCGATGGTCGGCTGTCTCTTGCGAACAGTCGCTCATCGTGCCGGCGAGGAGTTGGTGGATCCACGCGAACTGCGCGCGCAGAAGGTCACGGGCATCCATGGGGGTTCCTTTCTGTCTCTGTCGGCGCGGCCACGGGGGGGCGCCGGGGGCGAGCCTACTACTTCTCGGCGAGGATGCCTTCGACGTAGGTCCTGAAGGCCCACTTGAAGGGCGTGAAGTCCATGTCCTGGAACATGAGGTCGGCGTTCTTGCGGGTGATGTCGCGTTCTTCGCCGCATCGCCGGCAGACCAGGCTGTCGACGGGTTCCTTCATGATGGGCCAGACGTGCTTGCACTTCGGCATCGGACCCTCCCCGCGGGGCAGGATACCAACGAGGCCCCGCGCTTGCGGGGCCTCGCTCGTTGTTGTTGGTGGAGACGCGGGAGAATCGAACTCCCGGTCCAGCCAGGGTCTGCTCCGGATTGTCCTACAGGCTTTCCCACCAGTTGGGGTCTCGTTCCGTCGCTCCGCAGGTGGGGGGCGAATACGATGGAACCAGCCGATGAATCTTAGGTGAGTCGTATCGGCGTCAACTCACAGCGCCCCGGCTTTTATGGCGCCTCACCGTGCTCCGTCGGGGAGGGGGCTATCGGTGAGACGTCTCACGGGTTAAGCCGCGAGAGCGAGTTCGCGATCTTCGGCGCTTACTCAAATGGCCGCCGGTTTAACGAGGGTGACGACCAACCTCGGCCTGCTACCCGGTTACGTTCCCTCCTGTCGATACCTTTCGTCCCCAATTGCTGCTATCCAGCGTAGCACAGACGTTTTGCGACACAAGCGGGGGACGGCAGCGCCCTAGACGGAGTGGCGGAGAGCGCGGGCGACCTGGCGGCCTTCCTCGCGCTCGCGGATCTTGCGTCGCTTGTCATAACGCTTGATGCCGCGGGCGACGCCCAGCTCAACCTTGGCCATGCCCCGCTTCAGGTGCAGGTTCAGGGGGACGAGCGTGAGCCCGCGCTCATCGAGGGCGATGCGGATGCGGCGCAGCTCCTTCCTGTGGAGCAGGAGCTTGCGGTCGCGGCGCGCCTCGTGGGGCGAGTAGCCGGCGTTGTGGTACGGGGCGATGTAGGCATCGAGGAGCCAGGCCTCGCCCTTGCGGAGGCGTCCGTAGGCGCCCTGGATGTCGACCTTGCCGAGGCGGATCGACTTGATCTCGGAGCCGGTCAGGGAGAGGCCGGCCTCGTAGGTCTCGAGGATCTCGTAGTCGCGACGAGCGCGGCGGTTCTGGGCGACGATCGCCTGTCCAGCGGGCATGGCTCCAGTCTCGCACGGGGCGGGGCGGGGCCCAACCTGGGCGCGGCTACTCGTCTTCCTCCTCGGACTGGGTGGCGTGGGGATCCTCGCGCTCGATCACATTCGGGCGCTCGACGTCCCCTTCTTCCTCGTCCTCGACACGCTCGGGGGGCGGCGGCGGCTCGATGCCGCGGAGGATGTCGATGGCGGCGAACACCTGGAGGTCGCCGTAGTCGATGTAATCGTCGCCGGTGAGATTGAGCTCGAAGTCGGGGCTCACACCGAGGCCTTCAATGGCCTGCCCGTCGGGACGGAGCCAGCGGCCGATCGTGACGTACAGGGCGCCGCAGCCGATCTCTTCAGGGGCGCCGCACTTGGTGAGCGGGTGCAGCTGGTTGACGGTGCCCTTGCCGAAGGAGCGCGTGCCGACGATGACGGCGCGGCCGTTATCGACGAGGGCGGCTGCGAGCACCTCGGCGCCGCTGGCGCTGGCATCGTCCTGGAGGACGACGATCGGGACGGAGGTGGCGACGCCGCCCTCGCGTGCGCCGAAGGTGCGCACTTCTCCGTCGGCATCGATCTCGCTGAGGATTGCGCCGCCGTTGAGGAACTCGTCCGTCACCTCGACGGTCTGGCGGAGGAGGCCGCCGGGGTTGGAGCGAACGTCGACGATGAGCCCGATGTACTGGCCGCTGTCGGCGTCGGCGAGGGCGGAGCGCAGCTCCTCGGGCGTGTTGGAGTGGAACTGGGAGATGTTGATGTAGAGGATGTCGTCCACGAGGTTGCCGTCGCGGTCGACGAGGTTGGGGCCGGTCTCACCGGGGATGAGCTCGAGGCGCGGTTCGGTGAAGACGCTCTGGATGCGGATCTGCCCGCGCACGATCGTGATGTCCTCGATCTCGGGCGGCGAGCCACCGGTGGCGAGGTCGGTGTGCTGCACGGTGAGGACGACCTCGGTGCCGCGAGGGCCACGGATGCGCTGCACGGCCTGCTGGTCGGTCCAGCCGTCGGTGGACTCGCCGTCGACGGCGAGGATGATGTCGCCGGCGCGGATGCCGGCCTCCTCGGCCGGCGAGCCGCGGAAGGGGCTCACGATCTGGATGGCGCCGGAGCGATCGGTGACGGTCGCGCCGATGCCTTCGTAGGTGGACTCGATCTGGCCGGTACCGAGGGCGAGGTCGCCGGGGCTGAGGTACTCGGTGTACGGGTCGTTGAGCGAGTCGATGGCGCCCCGGATGGCGGCATCGAGGAAGGTGCGCTCGTCGAGAATCTCCTTGTCGACGAACTCCTCCTGTAGGACCTCGAAGGTCTCTTCGAGGATGGAGGCGCCCACGGCAAGCTGGGAGCGTTCGCCCGCTTCTTCCTGGGCCTGCGCCTGGGTGGCGGCGTCCTGGCGGGCCGGTTCGCCCTCGCTGGCGGGCTCGGTGACGATGCGAACCTCGTCTTCGCTGACGAGGTCGTTGACGCCGTAGCCAAGACCGAACATAAGAAGGAGGCCGGCGACGGCCATCAGGGCGACGGCGAATGTGCGAAAGCCACCTCCGCCGCGTGAATCGGTGGATACAGGTTCCTGAGACGGATCCATCAAGCTGCTCCGGGTGGCCTGCTGGGCCTGCGTTCGAGTGTAGGTGTGGGTGTGGCGGGGGGGGCTGGGTTTGGGGTTGAGGTGTGGGTGTGCCGGGCGGCAACGCGGACCGCCTTTCCCCTTTATCGAGCCTTATAGAGCGGCGGGCGGCGGGAAGAAGCCGATACCGGCCTCGCCGATACGCTCGATGGGAGCGCCCCGCTCGGGGCGCCAGCAGAGGATGGCGTCGTGGGAGCCGTCGCCGAAGGCAGCGGCGGGGGAGTCGGTGAGGAGGCGGCCGCCGGCCAGGAAGACGGAGCCGTCGGGCGCCCAGAGGCGGTGGGAGTGGGCGTACTGGTCGAAGAACCCCGCCATGGTCTGGAAGTCGGAGGAGGGGAGGAAGGGGGAGCTCGCACCGAGGAACTCGCCCGCGGCCGTGCGCGCGTGCAGGGATACGGTGGAGTCGCCGGTGGTGGAGGGCACGACGAAAGCGAGCTTCTCGCCGGCGGGATCCCAGAAGATGCTCGCAAAGGGGCGCTTCAGGAGGAGCCGGGGCTCGGCGCCGGCGGCGAGGTCGATCGCCCAGAGCTCGTCGAAGGCGCCGGATGCGGGATGGGTGGTGACGGCGACCGTGAGGGTGCGCGTGCCGGGGCGGAAGGCGAGGGCGACTCCACCGGGCAGCTCGTGGACCGCTTCCGTCTTCCCGGCGGGGCCGCTGGCGACCTTCACGACCACGCCGTCGCCCGTGCCGTCGGGGGTGGCGAAGGCGAGGAGCTCGCCGTCGTCGCTGAAGGCGGGGGTGCGGAAGCCGCGGGCGGCGGCGGAGAGGGGGGGGGGGGGGGGCGGCCCCGCGGGCGTCGGGGGGGGGGGGGGGGGTGCGGAAGCCGCGGGCGTCGGCGGAGATGGGGCGGGAGGCGCGCGCCTCGGCGAGCTCGAGGACGGAGAGGTTGACGCCCGCGTGGACGGCCAGCCGTCTGCCATCGGGCGACCAGGCAAGGAAGAGCGGCGCGCCGGTCTGGATGGGGTCGGCGATGAGGGGGCCGTCCGCCTCGCTCAGGTAGAGGGTGAGGCCGGCGCTTCCGGTGGCGACAAGCGCAAGCAGGTCACCTCCCGGCGACCAGAGGGCGTAGTGGGGCACGTTGGGTGCGATGACGGCGTCGCCAAGGGGACTCTCGTAGAGAGTGCGCAGGTGGTTGCCCTCGAGGTCGAGCATCTCGATGGCGCTGCGTTGTTGCTTGCCCTCCTCGACGACGACGGAAAGGGTGACGGCGTCGTGGCCCGGCCGCCAGGCCGGCCAGAAGCCGGCGCGCGCGAGGGGCGCGGCGCGCCAGCCGTCCGCGTCGGGGCGGAGGAGCGTGACGGCCTTGCCGGGCTCGGCAGCGATGATGGGTGCAGGCACGATCGGGGTTCCTCGGGCGGATTGTAGGGGATGGGGCGTCTGGGGCAGGGGAAGAGGGGTCGAGAGGGGGCCTGGGAGCGGTAGCTGCCTGGTCGCAGATTAACTTCGCACTATTCCAGTTATGTATGATAACGCGGGGTGGGTAGGCAGCAGGGGGCGCCTCGGGGCCACCGTCGGGCAGCCCAAGCTAGGAGCCACGGTGGTGCTCCAGCCGGTCGAGGAACCGCTGCTCCCAGTACCGGACGATCCCCCGAAGGTCGGTTGGAGGTGGTTCGACGCCTTCACGGAGGTAGCCCGGGAGTTCCTCTTCCAGGAACTCCTCAAACGCCTTCCCCAGTCGCAGGAGAACTGGAGGGTCAAGCGTCCTGACGAGCGCCTTCGCAAGAGTGCCCAGAAAGATGTCCTGAGCACTCTCAAGCGTCTCGCGAATGTCCTCAGGCATCGCCTTCACCCTCCAACGCCGTGGGCGCTACCGAGTAAGAGCCCAGACCCCCCGCTTCAGACTCCCTTAGGGCTTCCCCTCTCGCCAGTTCGCCCGACAGGAATGCGCCATCACGCTTGCGTCTGGATCGGGCGCCGTTTGCCGGCGGAAGCAACCGCCCGAGACACCTGCTGAACGCGTGGTGAGGAAAGTGGTCGTAGTAGTGGCGGCCGCAAAGACACATATCAGGGGCGATATATGCCCCACTTGTGCAAGCGAGGCGAGAGGCATAGTGCTCCACGCTCCAGTCTCTATCAGCCGACCGTCCACCTCGAACCGTCATGCCAAATACTGCCCCAGGATGCAACTTGAACGAGATGCCGTACTTGTCGTAAACCACTTCTTCTGCGATATCGTTCTGAAATAGTTCGTTTGTCGCCTTCCAGAATACGCTCAACATTGGGGACGTCCAGCAATCGGGGTGGCGCAGCCGATACTCATCTGCGGTCTTCGCAAGATGGGAAAGATTGACCATTTGGAACTGCCGTTCCCTAATCCAGCGCATTCTCCGCCTGTGTGTTATGTGGCGCTTACACGAACGTGCCTGCGAGCCTGCCCAGCGCCACGCCATCAGCATGTGAGGCCAGGCACGATTGCCCAGAAACACTATGAAGAGCACCAGCAACGTCGTTATCAGGGCCTGGAGATCAATCATCGTTGGTTCCTCTTCCAGCCCAGTGCCGGTTGGTGCCAGCCGCGTCCTGGGGACATCGCACGCCCTTCCATCGATCGTACCAGTTGGCCCCCAACTTTGGCTTAGGCGAGTAGGCAGCCCAACCCTTAACGCCCACCCGCGCTCACGCACGTGACGCGGCGCAACCACGCACGCGCGCAGGACACTTCTGGCCGTGCCACCGCACAGCATGGTGACTCTCCCCGAACCTTTACTTTTCGCCGCCCCTCCTTGACCTAGGCTAGGATCACAGACCATCTGCGGGGAGGACACATGCGAGTCCTGGTTGTGGAAGACGAACAGTCCCTGGCTTCCGCGCTCGATCGCGGGCTGAGCAAGCTCGGCTACGCGGTCGACGTGGCCTACGACGGGGCGGAAGCCCTCGATAAGGCGGGAGGCGCCTCCTACGACGTCATCTGCCTGGACCTGAACCTGCCACGGGTCGACGGCATCGAGGTGTGCCGCCGGCTGCGGGCGGACCAGTTCGGCGGCGGTATCATTATGTTGACCGCCCGCAGCGGCATCCGCGAGCGCGTCGAGGGCCTGGACGAGGGCGCCGACGACTACCTCGTGAAGCCGTTCGCCTTTAGCGAGCTGGCGGCTCGCATCCGGGCCGTCTCGAGGCGCGAGGGCTCGCCGCTCGACCCGGTGCTGTCCACGCGCGGGCTGGAGCTCGACCCGAACACGAACATGGTGCGGCGGGACGGGGTCTCCATCCACCTGACGCCCAAGGAGTTCGAGCTCCTCTACTACCTGGCGAAGCACGAGGGTCGGGCGATCCCCCAGGAAGAGCTGATCGAGCGCATCTGGGACGAGCGCATGAACCCCTTCACGCAGACCGTGAAGGTGCACATGAACAACCTGCGCCGCAAGCTGAACGACGGCTTCGACCAGGCGATGATCACCACCATCCGGGGGAAGGGCTACGTCCTTTAGGCCGCAACTGCCGCCGGTTGTCAGGACGGTCCGCTTCCGGCTGACGGTCTGGTATTCGACGCTCCTGCTGATCCTGGGGCTGGCATTCATCCTGTTCCTGAACATCGCCGCCCGCATCGATGAGCCAGACGACACCGCGATCATGGAGGGGATGGGTCTGGACGAGGCCCAGTGGCAGACAGCGGGCGTGGAGTCGGGCGGCGAGGAGGTGGCGGGCATGCCCGCCATGACCCCCGCGCGGCTGGTGGAGGAAGCGGGTGACGAATTCCAGGAGGAGAACCTGGACCGGCTGCGGACGTGGTCGATCGTGGCCGGTTTCGGGCTGGCCATCATCTCCGGGTTCGGGGGGTTCGCCCTCTCGGGCATCATCCTGCGGCCGATGCGCGACATCACGGAGGTCGCCTCCGAGATCAGCGCGACCAACCTCTCGCAGCGCATCAACCACGAAGGTCCGGACGACGAGCTGAAGCAGCTGGCCGACACCTTCGACTCGATGATCGAGCGCATCGAGCGGGGGTTCGAGGCGCAACGGCGGTTCGTACAGGACGCCTCGCACGAGCTGCGCACGCCGCTCGCGGCCATCCGCACCAATATCGAGGTGGCGGAGATGGCGAGCGAAACCGAGAACGACGAGCAGCGGGCCCTGCTGGAGACGGTCAAGGGCCAGACCGAGCGTCTGACCCGGCTGAGCGAGGACCTGCTGCTGCTGACGGCCCCGCAGGCCTCGCTGCCGGTGGAAACGGTCAACCCGGGCGAGCTGGTGGGGATGGCGCTGGAGGAGCTGCAGCCCCTGGCGGAGCGGGCCAATGTGGCGCTCCGCACGAAAGCGCGGAGCGCCTGCGAGGCGCTCGGCAGCACCGACCTGCTCTACCGGTGCGTGCTCAACCTGGTCGACAACGCCGTGAAGCACACGGGCGAAGGCGCCTCGGTGGCGGTCGACAGCGGGTGTGACGGGGAGCGCGTCTGGATCCGGGTGAAGGACACGGGCCCGGGCATCCCGCCGGAGGACCTGGCGCACGTATTCGAGCGCTTCTACCGGGTGGATCGGAGCCGGGTGCGGGGGCGGGGCGGATCGGGGCTGGGGCTGGCCATCGTGCGGGAGCTGATGGACCTGATGGGAGGTTCGGTCGATGTCCTGTCCACGCCCGGCGAGGGGGCGACGTTCACGCTTCACCTGGCGCACGCCAACGCCACGAACGGGGCCGGACCCCACCACACAGGGAGTTTTGCGCCTTAACCTTTCCTTGACCTTTTGCCTCCGGCTCGCGTATATGTCCCGGGACACCATCCACGCCGGGCGCCGGTAAGCGCCCTGACTGCGGTAAAAGGCTGCAGCCGCTTCACTCTCTCCACAGGGTTACAAGGAGGCTTCCGATGAGCCTTTTGCTTGACAAGATCGACTCCCCCGAAGACCTCCGCGCCCTCTCGTCCAGCGAGCTCGAACAGCTCGCCGGGGAGATTCGCGATGAGCTCGTCAATACGATCCAGGGGATCGGCGGCGGGGGACACCTCGCCTCGAATCTCGGGGTCGTGGAGCTGACGCTCGCACTGCACCGGCAGTTCGATTCGCCGAAGGACCGGATGCTCTGGGACGTGAGCCACCAGGTGTACGTCCACAAGATGGTGACCGGGCGCCGCGGGCAGATGGACACGATCCGCCAGTACGAGGGCCTCTCGGGGTTCGCGGACCGAAACGAGAGCCCGCACGACCTCTTCGGCGCAGGCCACGCGGGCACGTCGATCTCGGCGGCCACGGGCATGGCGGCGGCGCGCGACCTGCGCGGCGAGGACCACCACGTCATCGCGGTCATCGGCGACGGCGCCATGACGGCGGGGATGGCCTTCGAGGGCCTGAACCACGCCGGCCACCTGGGCACGAACCTGATCGTCATCCTGAACGACAACTCCATGTCGATCTCGCCGAACGTGGGGGCGCTCAGCCGCAACGTGAACAAGCTGCGGATCGAGCCGCACTACCGGCGCGTCAAGCAGGAGATCGAGGGGCGTATCGACGGACTGGTCGAGCAGTTCCCCATCGGGCGCAACCTGGCGAGGGACGTCTGGCAGGGGGCGCAGCGCGTGCAGTCGAGCATGCGCGACCTGATCGTGCCGGCGAGCTTCTGGGAGCAGTTCGGCTTCGACTACTACGGTCCCATCGACGGACACAACCTGGGCGAGCTGGAAGCGACGCTCGCCGCCGTGAAGAAGGTGCGGGGCAAGCCCGTGCTGCTCCACATCCTGACGGAGAAGGGGCACGGCATCCCGGAGGCGGCGGCGGACCCGGTGCAGAGCCACAGCGGCACCTTCTGGTTGAAGGAGGCGCCCGCCCCCGACGCTCCGAAGGCGCCTCCCACCTACAGCAAGGTGTTCGCGCAGGCGGTGAGCGAGCTGATCGAGCAGGATCCGCGCGTGGTGGCCATCACCGCGGCGATGCTCGAAGGCACGGGTCTGGCGGCCACGCAGAAGAAACACCCCGAACGCGTCTTCGATGTCGGCATCGCCGAGCAGCACGGGGTTACGTTCGCGGCGGGACTCGCGACGCAGGGGATGCGCCCCATCGCGGCCATCTACTCGACCTTCCTGCAGCGCGGCTTCGACTCGATCGTTCACGACATCGTGGTGCAGAAGCTGCCCGTGATCTTCGCGCTCGACCGCGCGGGGTTCGTTGGCGACGACGGCAAGACGCACCAGGGCTTCATCGATACGTCCTACATGCGCTGCCTGCCGAACATGGTCGTGAGCGCGCCCAAGGACGAGGCGGAGCTGCGCGACCTGCTCTTCACGGCAGTGGCGCACAACATGCCGTTCTCGGTGCGGTACCCGCGCGGGGCCGGCCCGGGGGCTCCCACGGACCAGCCTATGAAGAAGATTCCCGTGGGCCAGTCGGAGTTGCTGCGCGACGGGAGCGACGTCACCCTGATCGGGTTCGGGGCGTCGGTCATCGAATGCGTGAAGGCGGGGGACCTGCTGGCGTCGGAGGGTATCGACGCGCGTGTCATCAATGCGCGCTTCGCGAAGCCGCTCGACGAGGAAGCGATCCTCGCGGCCGCGCGCGAGACGGGCGGCATCATCACGGCTGAGGAGAACGTCCGCGCGGGCGGCTTCGGCGAGGCCGTGCTGACGGTCCTCGCGGACAACGGGGTCTCCGACTCGCTCCTGCTGAACCTGACGATGCCGGACGACATCGTCGATCACGGTCCGCAGAAGGTGTACCGCGGGGTGTACGACCTCGACGGCGACGGCATCGCCCGCCGGACGATCGAAGTCCTGAAGGACCGGGGAGCGCTGCGCAAGGAGAGCCTCGCCACCGCCTGAACGACGGGAAGGGGAGCAAGGCCGCATGTCAACCGCTGCAGCATCGCCTCCCACGGCGCTAACCGCCCACCTCGAAGCGCTCGAGGACGCCCTCCGCGCGGCCGTCGGCACGAACGAGGGCGGTCTGGCGGCTGGCGGCCGTTATGTCATGGGGTGGGAGGACGAGGAGGGGCGGCCCGCCACGACCGGCGGGAAGCGCATCCGGCCGGCGCTCTGCCTGCTGGCGGCGGAGGCGCTCGGCGGGGCGGGCGGCCGCCGCCAGGCGCGGGCCGGGGGGCGGGGGGCGGGGGAGGGGGGGCGCCCCGCCACGACCGGCGGGAAGCGCATCCGGCCGGCGCTCTGCCTGCTGGCGGCGGAGGCGCTCGGCGGCTCGGCCGCCGACGCCATGCCGGGCGCGGTGGCCGTGGAGCTGGTCCACAACTTCTCGCTCGTGCACGACGAGATCCAGGACCGCGACGCCGAACGCCACCACCGGCCCACCATCTGGCGGGTCGTGGGCGAGGCGCAGGCGATCAACGTCGGCGACTTCCTCCTGACGCGCGCGCTGCGGGCGCTCTCGGACTCGGATGCACCCAGCGAGCGTCGCGTGGCCGCCCTCGACGCGCTTCTGTCCGCCACCGACGACATGATCGGCGGCCAGTGGAACGACCTCAGCTTCGAGCCCCGCGGGGATGTCTCGATCGATGACTACCTGGCGATGGTGGAGGGGAAGACGGGGGCGCTCATCGGGGCGCCGCTGCAGATGGGCGCCATCCTGAGCGGAGCGCCGAAGGCGCAGAGCGACGGCATCCGCGACTGGGGGCGCAAGGTGGGGCTGGCGTTCCAGGTGCGGGACGACATCCTCGGCATCTGGGGCGACCCCTCGGTGACGGGCAAGTCGAACCAGAACGACATGGCCCGGCACAAGAAGACGCTGCCGGTGATCGCGGGGCTCGCGGAGCCGCGCACGCGCGGCGCCATCGAGCGGCTGTACGCGCACGAGGAGCCGCCGGCGGCGGAGATCGAGGCGGTCTCGGTGCAGATGGAGGCGGACGGCGTGAAGGCGGTGGCGGAAGAGCACGCACGCCGTTATGTCGATGAGGCCAGCAGCCTCCTCGACAGCCTGGGACTGCGCGAAGACGAGCGCGTCCTGCTTGCAACGGTCGCGCGGTACCTGATCGAGCGGGCGGGGTAGGGGAAGGGTTCAGCGGACGGCTGCCGCCCGATGGAGCCAGCCTCGCCGGCTGGCGGCGTCGCGCAAGCGCTTCGCCACCCGGCTAATGGCGTTCCTGCCGAAGCCGCCGAAGTCGATGACGGCGTGCTCCGGAAATGGAGCCGGGTCGGGGCGAACTGGAAGGTCAAGGACCGTGCAATCGGCGAGAGTCACCGCCATGACCCCCGCCGATTCAAGCGACTGGCGGGTCGTGTAGTGGCGCCACGCGGCCGCGGGCTGAATCTGGTCGCCGTCGTACACGGAGAGGCGGTTCGCATCAGTCGATCGCGGCGTAAACGCCTGGCTCGTCACGCGGTCGCGCTGGACGAATCTCGGGTGGATCTGCCGCAGGAGCAGCGTCTCATCGTTCATGCGGGTTGCGAGAGTGCAACCACGCGCGCGGCCAGCCACTCCCAGTCCCGGCCCTCAGCCAGGTCAAGCTCCCGGGTTTCTTCCTCGTCGGTGTCCAGAGCGAGGTCATGCCACTCACCGGTCTGGTGGTCGGGAGGAAACCGGAGGCTCACTTCGTGGCCCCCAACGCTCCACTCGGCCTGCACGCCTCCCTCCACCGTTGGGTAGAGGAACGGCGGTTCAGCCTCATCCGGGTAGTGCGCCTCGAAGCTCCGGACGAGCCAGTCAATGAGGCCTGGCGCCGGGGCGCGACCCTCGCCGTCGAGCCAGCCATCCTCCATGCTTCGAAGCCCATCAAGCTGCCCCAGGATGGCGAGCTGGTCGAGAGCGTCGACACCTTGCTCCAAGGCGGCCCCACGGCCATGCCGGGAGCCACCGAGGCGACGCTTCAGGAACTCACGCACGGACAAGAGCGCACCCCCCTCCGGGTGTGGAGTCGCTTGCAGTATATCTCTATTGGATTACGGCAGGGACGTTTCGCCCATGAGGTAGCGGTCGATGCCGCGGGCGGCGGCACGGCCCTCGGCGATAGCCCAGACGATGAGTGACTGGCCGCGGGTCATGTCGCCGGCGGTGAAGATGCCGGGGACGCTGGTCATCTTGTTCTCGTCGGCGGCGACGTTGCCGCGCTCGGTCAGATCGACGCCGAGTTGTTCGAGCATGCCGGCCTTCTCGGGGCCGAGGAAGCCGAGGGCGAGCAGCACGAGGTCGACCGGTTCCTCGAACTCGCTGCCGGGGACCTCGGTCATGTTCATGCGGCCGTCTTCGCCGGGGGCCCACTCAAGGCGGACGCCGTGGAGGGTGGTGAGGCGGCCGTCCTCGCCGCTGAACTGCTTGGTGAGGATGCTGTAGTCGCGGTCGCCACCCTCCTGGTGGGCGCCCGAGGTGCGGAAGACATTGGGCCACGTGGGCCAGGGCGTCTCGGGGGGGCGGGTGTCGGGGGGACGGGGGAGGAGCTCCCACTGCTTCACGCTGAGAGCGCCGTGGCGATGCACGGTGCCGAGGCAGTCGGCGCCGGTATCGCCGCCGCCAAGGATGATGACGCGCTTGCCGGCGGCGGAGATGATCTCGTCCTCGGGGACGTCATCGCCGGCGACGATCTTGTTCTGCGGTGGCAGGAAGTCCATCGCCAGATGGATGCCGTCGAGGTCGCGCCCGGGGATGGGGAGGTCGCGGGAGTGGGTGGCGCCGCCGGAGAGGCAGATGGCGTCGAACTCGTCCCTGAGGTCGCGCGCGTCGACGTCGACGCCGATGTTGACGCTGGGGCGGAAGACGACGCCTTCCGCCTCCATCTGCTCGAGGCGGCGGTCGATGAAGCGCTTCTCCATCTTGAACTCGGGGATGCCGTAGCGGAGGAGGCCGCCGATGCGGTCGTCGCGCTCGAAAACGGTGACATCGTGGCCGGCGCGGCGGAGTTGCTGGGCGGCGGCGAGGCCGGCGGGGCCGGAGCCGATGACGGCGACGCGTCGCTCGGTGCGCTGCTGCGGGGGCTCGGGGTGGATCCAGCCCTCCTGCCAGGCGCGCTCGATGATGGTGACCTCGACCTGCTTGATGGTGACGGGGTCGTCGTTGATGCCGAGGACGCAGGCGGCCTCGCAGGGGGCGGGGCAGAGTCTGCCGGTGAACTCGGGGAAGTTGTTGGTGGCGTGGAGCCGCTCGATGGCATCGCGCCAGTGGCCGCGATACACGAGGTCGTTCCAGTCGGGAATGATGTTGCCGAGGGGGCAGCCCTGGTGGCAGAAGGGCACGCCGCAGTCCATGCAGCGGGCGGCCTGCTCGTTGAGCTGCTGGGCGGGCATCTCCTCGTAGTACTCGAGCCAGTCGGTGACGCGCTCGGCCACGGGGCGGCTGGGCGGTCCCTTTCGCGTGAACTCCATGAAGCCCGTGGGCTTAGCCACCGGTGGCCCCCACCTGCGCGCGCTCGGCTTCCTCGGCGGCCTTCTGCTCGTTGAGGACGCGGCGGTAGTCGAGGGGCATAACCTTTACGAAGCGCGAAATCGTGGCCTGCCAGTCCTGGAGGAGGCGGTCGGCGACGGTGCTGCCGGTGTGCTCGCGGTGGCGCTCGAGGAGGCTGCGCAGGAGGTCGATGTCTTCGTCCTCGGCGAGGGGCTCCAGGTCGACCATCTCCTTGTTGCAGCGGATGTCGAAATCGCCGTCCTCGTCGAGGACGTAGGCGATGCCGCCGCTCATGCCGGCGCCGAAGTTGCGGCCCGTGGGGCCGATGATGACGACGCGGCCGCCGGTCATGTACTCGCAGGCGTGGTCGCCGGTGCCCTCGACGACAGCGTGGGCGCCGCTGTTGCGTACGCCAAAGCGCTCGCCGGCGACTCCGCGGATGAAGGCCGAGCCGGCCGTCGCGCCGTAGAGGGCGACGTTGCCGATGATGATGTTCTCTTCGGGCACAAAGGTTGAGTCGGGGGGTGGGGCGGCCACGAGGCGCCCACCGGAGAGGCCCTTGCCGAAGTAGTCGTTGGCGTCGCCCGAGAGGAGGAGGGTCATGCCTTTGGGCACGAAGGCGCCGAAGCTCTGGCCGGCGGAGCCCTTGAAGCGGAACGTGATCGTGTCCGGCGGGAGGCCGGCGGGGCCGTAGCGGCGGGAGACCTCGCTGCCGAGGATGGTTCCGACGACTCTATTGACGTTTCGGATAGGTACCTCGACGTCCACCGGCTCGCCTTCTTCGAGGGCCGGGCGCGCGAGCTGGATGAGCTCCTGGTCGAGGGCGTGGCGAAGGCCGTGGTCCTGCTCGGCAATGCGGCGGGTGGCGACGTGCTCGGGCACCTGCGGCCGGTAGAGGATGGCGGAGAGGTCGATGCCCTGCGCCTTGTAGTGGTCGACGGCGCGGCGCGCGTCGATGAGGTCGCTGCGGCCGATGAGCTCGTCGAGGGAGCGGTAGCCGAGCTCGGCGAGGGTCTCGCGGATCTCCTCGGCGATGAACTCGAAGAAGTTGACGACGTGCTCGGCCTTGCCCGTGAACTTCTCGCGGAGCTGCGGGTTCTGGGTGGCGACGCCGACGGGACAGGTATCGAGGTGGCAGACGCGCATCATGATGCAGCCCATCACGACGAGCGGGGCGGTGGCGAAGCCGTACTCCTCGGCGCCGAGGAGGGCGGCGATGACGACGTCGCGGCCGGTCTTCATCTGGCCGTCGGTCTGGACGATGATGCGGTCGCGCAGCTTGTTCAGGACGAGGGTCTGCTGGGTCTCGGCGAGGCCGAGCTCCCAGGGCACGCCCGCATGCTTGAGCGAGGTGAGGGGGCTGGCGCCGGTGCCGCCGTCGTGGCCGCTGATGAGGACGACGTCGGACTTGGCCTTGGCCACGCCCGCAGCGACCGTGCCCACGCCCACCTCGGCAACGAGCTTGACGCTGATGCGGGCGCGCGGATTCGCGTTCTTGAGGTCGTGGATGAGCTGGGCGAGGTCCTCAATCGAGTAGATGTCGTGGTGGGGAGGCGGGCTGATGAGGCCCACGCCGGGGGTCGAGTAGCGCACCTGCGCGATCCAGGGCCAGACCTTGTGGCCGGGGAGCTGGCCTCCCTCGCCGGGCTTGGCGCCCTGGGCCATCTTGATCTGGAGCTCGTCGGCGTTGACGAGGTACTCGCTGGTGACGCCGAAGCGGCCGGATGCGACCTGCTTGATGGAGCTGCGGCGGAGATCGCCGTTGTCGTCGGGGGTGAAGCGGCGGGGATCCTCGCCGCCCTCGCCGGTATTGCTGCGACCGCCGATGCGGTTCATGGCGATGGCGAGCGTCTCGTGCGCCTCGGCGCTGATCGAGCCGAAGGACATCGCACCGGTGGCGAAGCGGGGGAAGATGCTGGAGGCCGGCTCGACCTCCTCGATGGGGATGGGCTCGCGGTCGGAGCGGAACTCCATGAGGCCGCGGAGGGTGGCCATCTGGCGGGCCTGGTCGTTCACGAGGGTGGTGTACTCGTGGAAGATCTCCTGCCGCTTCGTCCTGGTGGCGTGCTGCAGCTTGAAGATGGTGTCGGGGTTGAAGAGGTGGTACTCGCCGCCGTGCCGCCACTGGTACTGACCGCCCCAGCCCACGCCGTAGAGGCCGCCGTCGCGCTCGGGGTAGGCGCGCGCGTGGTGGTCAAGCATCTCGGCCGCGATCTGCTCGAGCCCGGCCCCGCTGATGCGCGACACGGTGCCCGTGAAGTAGCGGTCGATGAGGTCCTCGTTGAGACCCACGGCCTCGAAGATCTGGGCGCCGCGGTAGCTCTGCACCGTGGAGATGCCCATCTTCGACATGACCTTCACAACGCCCTTCTTGAGGGCCTTGCCGAAGTTGGCTTCGACCTCTTCCCAGGGGATGTCGCTCTCGAGTGAGCCGTCGACCGTCATGGCGTGCAGGGTGTCGAGCGAGAGGTAGGGGTTGATGGCGCCGGCGCCGTAGCCGATGAGGAGAGCGAAGTGGTGCACCTCGCGGGCCTCGCCCGTCTCGACGACGAGCCCGACCTTGGTGCGGCGCTTGTTGCGTACGAGGTGGTGATGGAGGCCGGCGGTGGCGAGCAGGGCGGGGATGGGTGCGTGCTCCCGGTCGATGTCGCGGTCGGAGAGGATGAGGATGTTGGCGCCGTCCTCGATGGCCTCGTCGGCGCGCTCGAAGAGTTCGTCGAGGGCGGGCTGCATGCCGGCGGGGCCCTCTTCGGCGGACATGGTCATGGGGAGCACGGCGGAGCGGAAGCGGCCGTGGTCGAGGGCGCGCAGCTGCGCCATCTCGGCGTTCGTGAGGAAGGGCGTGGGCAGCGCGATCATGCGGTAGCCGTCGTCGAGCCCCTCGCTGAAGAGGTTGCCCTCGGCGCCGAGGAGGGAATCGACTGAGGTCACGATCTCCTCGCGGATGGCGTCGAGGGGCGGGTTCGTGACCTGGGCGAAGAGCTGCTTGAAGTAGTTGTAGAGAGGCTGGGGGCGCTCGGAGAGCACGGCGAGGGGCGTATCGGTCCCCATCGAGCCCAGCGACTCCTGGGCCTGGCGGGCCATCGGGCCGAGGTGGTACTTCGCATCCTCAAGGGTGTAGCCGAACGCGATCTGGCGCTCCAACAGGTCGTCGCCCTGGATGGGCGGGGGAGCCTCGGCGGGGGGCAGGTCGGCGAGGCGGGTGAGGTTCTCGCCGAGCCAGCCGCCGTAGTCGTTGGCGCGGGCGAGCCGCTGCTTCAGCTCGGTATCGCCGATGATGCGGCCCTCTTCGAGGCTGACGAGGAACATGCGGCCGGGCTGCAGGCGGCCCTTCATGAGTACGTTGTCGTCCTCGACGGGGAGGACGCCCGCCTCCGAGGCCATGACGACGAGGTCGTCCTTGGTCACGAGGTAGCGGGAGGGGCGCAGGCCGTTGCGGTCGAGCACGGCGCCGATGGTGCGCCCGTCGGTGAAGGCGACGGAGGCGGGGCCGTCCCAGGGCTCCATCAGGAGGCTGTGATACTCGTAGTAGGCCTTCTTCTCGGCGCTCATCGTCTCGTGGCCGGACCAGGCCTCGGGGATGAGCATCATCATCGCGTGCTCGATGGGGCGGCCGCCGAGGGTCAGCAACTCGAGGGCGTTGTCGAGGCAGGCGGTGTCGCTGCCGGCCTCGTCGATGATGGGCAGGATCTTCTGGGTGTCGTCGAAGTGGGGCGTCTCGAGGAGGGCTTCGCGGGCGGCCATCCAGTTCTTGTTGCCGCGGAGGGTGTTGATCTCGCCGTTGTGGGAGATGGTGCGGTAGGGGTGGGCGAGCTTCCAGCTGGGGAAGGTGTTGGTGCTGAAGCGGGAGTGGAACATCGCCAGCGCCGTGACCATGCGGCGGTCGCGCAGGTCGGGGTAGTACTCGGGCAGCTGGAGGGCGGTGAGCATGCCCTTGTAGACGACCGTGCGGCAGGAGAGGCTGGGGAAGTAGAAGTCCTCGGAGTCGCCGATGCCGCGGCGCTCGACCTCGCGCTCGAAGAGCTTGCGGATGACGAAGAGGCGGCGCTCGAAGTCGTCCTCGGACTCGACCCAGGTGCCGCGACCGATAAAGACCTGGTGGACGGAGGGCTCGGCCACGAGCGAGGTCTCGCCGAGCATCGAGTTGTCGGTGGGGACGTCGCGCCAGCCGAGGAGGTGCTGGCCTTCGCCCCGGACGATCTCGGCGAGGAGGTTCATGGCAAGGCGGCGGGCCTGGTCGTCGCCGTGGCAGAAGAGCATGCCCACGCCGTAGGAACCGCGCGGAGGGAGGGGGATGCCAAGCTGGGCGCACTCGTGGTGGAAGAACTCGTCGGGGGTCTGGATGAGGAGGCCGGCGCCGTCGCCGGTGTTGACCTCGGCGCCGCTGGCGCCGCGGTGGTTGAGGTTGGCGAGCGCCTCGATCGCCTTCTCGACGATCATGTGGGAGCGGTGTCCCTTGAGGTGGACGAGGAAGCCGACGCCGCACGAGTCGTGCTCGAGGCGGGGATCGTAGAGACCCTGCTTCGGGGGCCGGGTATGCGCGGCCATCAAGCGTCTCCTCTCGTTCTCGTTACCCGGAGCACCGCCGCCGGAAAGGGAGGCTCTGTGCGCGGGGTATGTTTTCCCGCGCCTCGCCTCGCGAGGCTCGCGCCTCCCAACGCACACTCGGGTGAACGATAAGTATAGCGGCATCGTAGCCCGGAGATCGCCTCCCGCCGTTACGCCTGCGTTAACGGGGTAGTCGCTCGCCACTGGGCACCGGCGCGGCCATACTTGGACGATGCCCGAGACTCCGTTCTGGACCCAGGATTCCCTTGAAGACATCGTGAGCGCCCGCTCGAAGATCATGGGAGCGGGGGTGTGGGCCGCGGCCCGTCCCGACGACCGTCCCGTGATCTCGTTTTCCGGCGGGCTGCCGGATGTGCCCTCCCTGCCGAGCGAAGAGTTGCTGCGCGCGACGCGCACCGTGCTCGACCGCGAGCGTCGCGAGGCGCTGCAGTACGGCGGCACCTTCGGGGCGCAGCCGCTGCGGGACGCGATCGCGGAGCGATCCTCGGGCATCGAGGGGCTACCGCTGACGGACGAGCATGTGATCGTGACATCGGGGGCGGCGCACGGCATCGGCATCGCCTGCGAGGCACTGCTCGACCCGGGCGACACGGTGCTCGTGGAGAGCCCCACTTTCCCCGGCAGCCTGCGCACGATCCACTCGTTCGGGGCGACCGTCGAGGCCGTGCCCATGGACGAGGATGGCATCCGCGTCGACCTGGTGGAGGAGGCTCTGAACCGGCTGGCGGACGAGGGGCGGCAGGCGAAGCTGCTCTACCTGATCCCCACGCACCAGAACCCCGAAGGTTCGACGTTGCCGCTGGACCGGCGCGAGAAGCTGCTTGAACTGGCGCGCGACCACCGCATTCTGCTGCTGGAGGACGACGCCTACGGCGAGCTCTGGTTCGGCGACGAGCCGCCGCCGTCGCTCTTCTCGCTCTCGGGAGGCGAGCTCGCGATCAAGGTGCTTACCTTCTCGAAGATCATCGCGACGGGGCTGCGGCTGGGGTGGAACCTGGCGCCCCCGACGCTGATCAACCGCATGGCCGCCCTCCGCTACGACATGGGGTCGAGCCCATACCTGGGCCGCACGGTGGCGGAGATGATCCGGAACGGCGACCTCGACCGGCACGTCGAGCGGCTGCGCGCCATCTACCGGCGCAAGCTCGAGCGGCTCTGCGACGCGCTCGATGAGCACTGCGGCGACTACATCAGCTACCAGCGCCCGGGCGGAGGCTTCTTCGTCTGGGTGGGGCTGCGGCCGGGGCTTTCGGCGCTCGAAGTGCAGCGGGTGGCCAACGAGAAGGCCGTGATCATCGGCGCGGGACCGCACTTCTTCGCGGACAGCAACGTGACGCAGCACCTGCGGCTGGCCTTCAGCTACACGCCCGTCGAGGAGATCGAGGAGGGCGTCCACCGGCTGGGCGAGGCGCTGCGTGAGGTGGCGGCCACCTCGGCGGTCAAGTAGCGCCGTCCCCTCACCGCTTCTGGCTCGGGAAAGTACCAGCGCGTAGGCTCGATTTCGCACACTTCGAAGCCCTGGAGTTCCCCCATGCCGCTTGATCCCCGCCACCGCAGCCGCACGCTCGTCGACGGTCCCGACCGGGCCCCGGCGCGGGCGATGCTGAAGTCCGTCGGCTACGACTCGGAGGCGCTGAAGCGCCCGCTGGTGATGGTCGCGCACAGCTGGATCGGGACGATGCCGTGCAACTTCAACCAGCGCGAGCTGGCCGCCGACGTGATGCGCGGCATCCGCGAGGCGGGAGGCACGCCCATGGAGGTCAACACGGTCTCCATCAGCGACGGTATCGCGATGGGGACAGAGGGGATGAAAGCCTCGCTGATCAGCCGCGAGGTCGTGGCGGACAGCATCGAGCTGTGCGGTCGCGGCTACCTGTTCGATGCGGCGGTCGTGATCGTGGGCTGCGACAAGACGATCCCGGGCGGGGTGATGGGGCTCTCGCGGCTGGGGGTGCCGGGACTCGTTCTCTATAGCGGTTCGATCGCGCCCGGGAACTACGAAGGCCAAGACGTGACCATCCAGGACGTGTTCGAGGGGGTGGGTCGCCACGCCGCGGGCGACATGACCGACGAACAGCTGACGGCGCTCGAAGACGTGGCCTGCCCGGGGGCGGGGGCGTGCGGGGCGCAGTACACGGCGAACACGATGGCGACGGCGATCGAGTTCCTCGGCATCTCGCCGATGGGGAGCGGCTCGGCGGGGGCGACCGACCCGCGCAAGAACAGCGCGGGCCATGAGGCGGGCACGCTCGTGATGGACGTGCTGGCGCGGGGCCAGCTTCCCGGCGACGTGATGACGCGCGAGGCGTTCGAGAACGCGATCGTCTGCGTGGCCTCGACGGGCGGCTCGACGAACGCCGTCCTGCACCTGCTGGCAATGGCGCGGGAGGTGGGCGTCTCACTCACCATCGACGACTTCGACGAGGTCAGCGAGCGCACGCCGATCATCGGCGACCTGCGGCCCGGCGGTCGTTATGTCGCGCTCGACATGGACCGGGCAGGCGGCACGCGTCTGCTCGCACAACGCCTGCTGGAAGGCGGCAAGGTCCACGGGGACCAGCCAACGGTCACCGGCCGCACCATCGCGGAGGAGGCGGCGGAGGCGCAGGAGTCACCCGGCCAGGACGTGATCGTGTCGACCAACGAGCCGCTGAAGGAAACGGGCGGGCTCGTGATCCTGAAGGGCAACCTCGCGCCGGAGGGATGCGTGATCAAGGTGGCGGGGCACGAAATCATGCAGCACCGCGGGCCGGCGCGCGTGTTCGACCGCGAGGAGGACGCCTTTGCGGCGGTCTCGGAGCGGCGCATCTCGCCGGGCGACGTGGTCGTGATTCGCTACGAGGGCCCGAAGGGCGGTCCGGGCATGCGCGAGATGCTGGGCGTGACGGCCGCGCTCGTGGGCGAGGGCCTGGGCGACTCGGTGGCGCTGCTCACGGACGGACGCTTCAGCGGCGCGACGCACGGCCTGATGGCCGGTCACGTCGCCCCGGAGGCGGCGGCGGGCGGGCCAATCGCGGCGATCGAGGAGGGCGACACCATCTCCTTCGACATCGACGCGCGGCGGCTGGACGTGGAGATCGACGAGGCCGAACTGGAGCGGCGGCTGGCAGCGTGGTCGCCGCCAGCGCCGCGCTACAAGCGGGGCGTGTTCGCCAAGTACGCGGCTGGCGTCTCCAGCGCCTCGGAGGGCGCGGTCACGAGCTAGCGGCGGCGGGGGCGGCGGTTGGGGTCGGGGCTGGACCCCGAGGTGATAGTCATGCGGTTTACCACGCGGCGCCGGAGTTGCTCGCCGTGGACCACGCTCGCGATGACGCCATCGATGAACGCGAAGACGGTGATGAGGGGTTTCAGGAGCGCTTTCACGGGATGCCTTCTTCCTCTGGATCGAGCATAGCAGCGCCGTCCAGTGGGGCCGAGGGCTTTACCGGGCTCTACGACAAGGCCCCTGCCAGCAGGCAGGGGCCCTTCAGGACAAATGGCTGGCGACCCCGATCGGATTTGAACCGACGATCTCCACCTTGACAGGGTGGCGTGTTAGGCCGCTACACCACGGGGCCGCGGCGCGAATGATCGTAGCGGCTCGCCACGGCCCAGCCAAGCCGGGACCGCCGGCGCCGCTCAAGTCCTATCATGCGCGCGTTCCACGCCACTCCCGGGATCTGGCCGGCAACGTCAGCCAATTCGAGATTGTGGTGGTATTCGCGTGATCGATCATCCGCTGGCAGGCACCCCCTACGAGACGGCGCTGGAGTTGTGCGTCGTCCTGGCTGCGGTTTGCTGGGTGCTGACACTGCTAACGCGTGACCACTCCTGGGTAGACCGGTTGTGGTCGATCGTGCCCGCTGTCCTGTGCTTGATCGTGGCCGTCGATCTGGGGTTTGACTCGCCTCGCGTCAACATCATGACCGCACTGGCTGTCCTGTGGGGGCTCAGGCTGACCTACAACCTCGCTCTCAAGGGCGGTTACCGGGTTGGCCGCCAGGACTATCGGTGGACTTACGTGAGGGAGCAGCTCGGAGCAGTGAAGTTCCAGGTGGTGAACCTGACGTTCATTGCCTTCGGGCAGATAGCCATCCTGTGGCTGTTCACCTCGCCGATACACCAGGCGTGGGAGCACGCCGAGCAACCGCTGGGCTGGCTGGACGCCGTTGCGGCCGTAATCTTCCTGCTCCTGCTTCTCACCGAGACCATCGCCGACGCACAGATGTGGAGATTCCAACAGAACAAGAAGCGGCTTGTGAGCGAGGGGGCTGAGGTACGGCAGCCATTCATGACGGGGGGCCTGTTTCGATTCTGCCGTCACCCGAGCTACGCCTGCGAGATGGGAATGTGGGCGGCCTTCTACCTCTTCGCCGTATCCGGGGCCTCCCATATCTGGCACTGGACAGGCCTTGGCTGTCTCGCCCTGGTCGTGCTCTTTCTGTGCGCCACGCGGGTCGGCGAGCGGGTGTCGAGCGAACGCTATCCCGGCTACGGCGCCTACCGGGCTGCGGTCCCGATGTTCGTTCCCAATCCCTTCCGCTTCGGACGCAGAGCGGGAGCACACTCGAACCCCAGGTAGCGCAGCTGGCCACGGGCCCCTTGCCCGGTGCCGGCTCGCTGCGTCCCCCGGCTCCGTCGCGACCGACGCCGCGGCCCCGCCCACCTCCCAACCAGGGGCCCCCCCCGCCCCCGCCCCGACCGCCGCACCGGCCCCGCCCACCTCGCAACGGGGGGCCTGCCGGGCCGCGTGAACCGCCACGGACTTACGCCAGGAGCGGAGCGCCGTCCTTCATGATCACCCAGCCGCCGCTGTCGCGGTCGGCGTCGTAGACGACGACGTGGCAGTTCCCGCAGATGGGGCCGGTCGCTTCGCGGTCGCCGTTGGCGACGGTGTGTTCGTCGCAGATGCCACCGTAGCGCTCGACGCCGTCCAGGTTGCAGAAGATGCAGGTCAGATGGGGCGTCTCGTTCTTGCCGCAGGCGCTGCACGAGACCCCGCCGGCGAAGTTGTGGCCACCGGGGCCGCACGAGAACGTCTCGAGGTGATCAAGGACACAGTTGCTGGCCATGGTTTCTCCCTTCGCCTAGGAAACGGCGGCGGCGTTGCGCTCGCGCGCCCAGGCGTGGGCCTCATCGGAGGCGACCCACTTGATGGCGTTCGAGAGCAGCTTGCGGTAGTTCGGGTTGTTGTAGGAGGTGGGCACGTCGCCCGCCTGCACGTAGACGATGGGGCTGTTGCGGTAGTTCTTCGCCCAGACGACCAGGTTGGGGGTCGGGGGGTGGGTCCAGTCGCCACGCTCGTACATGCGGCCGTCGTTCACCACCAGCGAGGGCGAGAAGAAGTTCTTGTAGGTGAAGTCGAAGTCGCTGCGGACGAGGGGAACGAGGCTGTCCTCGTGGTAGGGGGCGAGGTAGATCTCGTCCTGCAACTCGAACTCGAGGTCGACGCCGTCGACGACGGGGTGGTTGGCCTCGGCCTCCACCACCTGGCAGGTGTGGTTGGCGGCGAGCAGGTAGCCGGAGTCGGGATAGTCGACGCCGCGCAGGCTGCCGGGGTTGTAGAAGAAGCGGCCGCCGATGATCTCCGCGTACTCCTCCCAGCCGGGCCAGGAGCAGATGTTGTGGTGGATCATGACGAGTCCCTTGCCCTCTTCGGTGAGGCGCATGTAGCCGTCCTTCAGCGCCTCGGGCGGGTCTGGCGGGCCGCCTACGCCGAAGACGCCCGGCATCGAGTAATCGACGATGCAGTCGTACTCGCGGGAGTTCTCGGGCTGGAAGAAGAGCTGGGCGGCGGGCTGCTCGACGTGGGTCCAGGCCGAGATGTCGCCGCCCTGCTGGAAGGCATCGAACATCTGGAAGAAAGGCTCGCGCTGGAAGGGGTGGCCCTTGGAGGCGAGCAGGACATTGGGGGCATTCATGGCTATCTCCTCCGACTTTGCCCAGATAGGCGGGGGGCATTCTACGAGTTTCGGGATGCCCGCGGGCGGCTCCCTCAAAGGCTGCTCCGCACAGCTTCCTGGAGCCTCATCCCACCACCCCGGGAGAGCCCGCCGGCACCCGGCAGCGACTGGTGCGGCAAACTTTGCCGGTTGCTCCCTTTGTCCGGGCACGGCAGACTGCGCCGATGCTGGCAAAGGTGCAGTCGAGCGCGGTCGTTGGGCTGGACGGCGTCATGGTCGATGTCGAGGTCGATATCTCGCGCGCGCAGAACCCGACGACGGCGATCGTGGGGCTGCCGGACGCGGCCGTGCAGGAGTCGAAGGAACGGGTGCGGGCAGCCATCCGCAACAGCGCGCTCACATGGCCGTTCAACAGCCGCATCGTCGTGAACCTGGCGCCCGCCGACCTGCGCAAGGAGGGGCCCGCCTACGACCTGCCCATCGCGGCCGGCGTGATGGTGGCGAGCGGGCAGGTCGAGGCCGACCTCGGCGACGCGGTGTTCGTCGGGGAACTCGCGCTCGACGGGGAGGTGCGGAGCGTGCGGGGGGCGCTGCCGATGGTGGCGGTGGCGCGCGATCGCGGGGCGCGACGGGCGTTCGTGCCGGTCCCGAACGCTCCCGAGGCGGCGCTGGTGGACGGCATCGAGGTGTTTCCCGTGGAGTCGCTGACGCAGCTGGCCGCGCACCTGCTGGGGAAGGCGCCGATCAGCCCGTACGCGCCGACGGACGAGATGGAAAGCGACGAGCCGGGCGGTCCCGATCTGGCCGACGTGATCGGGCAGGAGCACGCGAAGCGGGCGCTGGCGATGGCGGCGGCCGGGGGCCACAACCTGCTGATGCGGGGTCCGCCGGGGAGCGGCAAGACGCTCCTGGCACGCGCCATCCCCTCGATCCTGCCGCCGATGACGAACGACGAGGCGCTCGAGGTGACGCGCATCTACAGCGTGGCGGGGCTGCTGCCCCCGGGCGGGGCGTTGCTGCGGGGGCGACCCTTCCGGGCGCCCCACCACACGATCTCGCACGCGGGGCTGGTGGGGGGCGGGTCGGTGCCGCGCCCGGGCGAGATCACGCTGAGTCACCACGGAGTGCTCTTCCTCGACGAGCTTCCCGAGTTCGGGACGCAGGTGCTCGAGGTGCTGCGACAGCCGCTGGAGGATCGCATCGTGACGATCAGCCGGGCGCGGCAGTCGGCGACGTTCCCGGCGAGCTTCGCGCTGGTGGCGGCGCAGAACCCGTGTCCCTGCGGCTATCGCGGCGACCCGGTGCGCGAGTGCAGCTGCCCGGCGAACGCGGCGGCTCGCTACCAGCGGCGCGTCTCGGGGCCGGTGCTGGACCGCATCGACATCTTCATCGACGTGCCCCGCGTGGATTACGAGAAGCTGGCGGCGGGAACGCGCGGGGAGCCGTCGTCGGCGGTGGCGGGACGGGTACGGGCCGTGCGCGAGATTCAGCGGGAACGCTTCGCGGGCACGGGCACGCGTCTGAACACGGAGATGGGGCCGACGGAGGTACGCGAGCACGCGCAGTGGAAGCTGGACGAGCCGGCACAGCGCATCCTGAGCCAGGCGGCCGTGCAGATGGCGCTCTCGGCGCGCGCCTTCCACCGGGTGCTCAAAGTGGCGCGCACGGTCGCCGACTTCGACGCCAGCGACGCTATCGGCAGCGGGCACGTCGCGGAGGCTCTGCAGTACCGGGAGCGTGCGGAGTAGGAACATCACGGTAGAACATGCGTGTTGACAGGCGAACGGCTGTTCGATACCTTGTGCGGACCCTGCGAACGGATGTGCTGACCATGGTGAACGTCATCCCCACGATCATCTTCGATGTCCTGCTTGTCGGAGCTGCGGTGGCGCTCTTTGGAGCGACCATTCGCTCCATGCTTCCGCGAAGGGGAAGGCTGCACCTGGCCCAGGGGCCTCGGGTGGTCCTCTGGCAGCCACGGCAGTCCGTTCGAGGAGAGTTGCGTCCGGCCCTGGGCCGCGTGGAACCCCTCACCACGCGGCGCCAGGAGCTGGCGCGGCGCGCGTCCTAGCTAGCTAGCTGGACTTGCGCGCACAACTGCGCACGCCGCGGATCGTCTCCATGCGCGTGAGCAGCCGCGATATCTGCGAGAGCCCGCTCGTCTCCAGGGTCGCGAGGACGGAGACGGTGCCGTTGCCGTTCTTGACCGTGTTCACGTTGACCATGTTCACGTCCTCGGCGGCCACGAGCGTGCTGATATCGCGCAGGAGACCGACTCGGTCCCAGGCGTCAATCTGGACCGTGGCGGGATAGCGCTGCTCGTCGGTCGTGCCCCAGTCGACGTCGATGAGACGGTCGCGCTCGCGCTCGTGGAGGACGTTGTGGCAGTCGGCCCGGTGGACGGTGACGCCGCGGCTGCGGGTCACGTAGCCGCGGACGCTATCGCCGGGGACGGGGTTGCAGCAACGCGCGAGGGTGGTCTCAAGCCCACCCGCGCCCAGCGCCCGCAGGCCCGCTCCAGTACCACGGCGTGAGGGCCGCCCCACGGGGATCTCGTCGAGCTCATCGGGCTCTTGGTGCTTCTGCAGGAGGGCGCTGGCCTTGCGCGTGACCGACTCAACGCTGACATCGCCGTAGCCGATGTTGGCGAGCAGGTCGTTCCAGGTCTTGCCGGGGAAGAGGGCGACGAGCTCGTCCTGGTAGTCGGCGAGGTCGAAGGCGAGACGGCGCATCTCGCGCTCGAGCATCTCGCGGCCGCGTTCGATGCTCTCCGCCTTGCGTTGCTTGCGGAACCACTGGCGCACCTTCTGGCGGCCCTGCGAGGTCTGGAGGTATCCGAGACTCTCGCTGAGCCAGTCGCGCGAGGGACCGCGGCGGGAGCGACTGCGCATGATCTCGACGACATCGCCGTTGTGGAGGGCGGAGTTGAGGGCCGTCATCTTGCCGTTGACCTTGGCGCCGATGGTCTGGTGGCCGAGGTCGGTGTGGATGCGGTAGGCGAAGTCGAGGGGGGTGGCGCCGGCAGGGAGGTCGAGCACATCGCCCCTGGGGGAGAGCACGAACACCTGGTCGTCGAACACATCGGTCTTGACGCTCTCGACGAACTCCTCGGCGCCGGAGAGCTCGCGCTGCCACTCAAGGAGCTGGCGCAGCCAGGCGATGCGCTCTTCGTCCTGGGCGGAGCGGTCGCTGGCGCCCTTGTAGCGCCAGTGGGCGGCAACACCGTATTCAGCCACGCGGTGCATCTCGTAGGTGCGAATCTGCACCTCCAGGGGGCGGGAACCGGGGCCGACGACCGTGGTGTGAAGGGACTGGTACATGCTCGCCTTGGGGCTGGCGATGTAGTCGTCAAACTGGCCGGGGAGGGGGCGCCAGGTCGAGTGCACAACGCCGAGGGCGGCGTAGCAGGCGGACACGTCCTTGACGAGGATGCGGAGGGCGAGGAGGTCGTATATCTGGTCGAAGGACTTGGCCTCGCGGCCGTAGCGGCGCGCTTTCTGGTGGATGGAGTAGATGTGCTTGGCGCGGCCCGTGACCTCGTGGTCGATGCGGGCGTCATCGAGCTGGATGGAGAGGCCGGCGGCCACGTCCTCGATGTAGCGTTCGCGGGCGAGGCGGGTGGCGTCAAGGCGGGCGGCAATCTCCTGGTACCGGCCCGGTTCGAGATAGCGGAAGGCGAGGTCCTCGAGCTCCCACTTGATCTGCCAGATACCCAGGCGGGTCGCGAGGGGCGCGAAGATCTCCATCGTCTCGCGGGCGATGCGGCGCTGCTTCTCCTCGGGGAGGGCGTAGAGCGTGCGCATGTTGTGGAGGCGGTCGCAGAGCTTGATGAGGACCACGCGCACATCGGCGGCCATGGCCAGCAGCATCTTGCGGAGGTTCTGGGCCTGGACGCCCCCACCGTCTTCCTCGGTGACGCGCAGGGGCAGGCTGTCGAGCTTGGTCAGCCCCTCGACGAGCTGGGCGGCGTCCTCGCCGAAGCGCTCGGCGATCTCCTCGTTGGGGACGTCGCAGTCCTCCTGCACATCGTGGAGGAGGGCGGCGATGAGCGAGGGCTGGTCGAGCTCGAGGCCGGCGACAAGCTTGGAGACTTCGAGCGGATGCGAAATGTAGGGGTCGCCGGTACGGCGCATCTGGCCCTGGTGGCTCTCTTCGGCGAACGCGTAGGCATCGGCGATCAACTCCACTCGCTCGTCAGGGAGATAGCTCCCGACGCTTTCGAGGAGGTCGGCGATGGCGGTGGACTCGGGGGAACGTTCGAGGACGCTCACGCGCTTTCTCGTTGGGACGTTTCTGCCAGTATCTTAGCAGGCAACCCCACCACACCTGACGGGACGGGCATGAGCGGACGGTATCAGACGCCGCGAGGGACCGAGGACATCCTCCCCGAAGAGCAGCCGTACTGGCGCGCGATACACGACGCCGCCACGGAAGTGACACGGCTCTTCGGCTACGAACGCCTCGATACGCCCACCTTCGAGGACGCGGCCCTCTTCGAGAAGGGCACGGGCGACACGACGGACATCGTCGAGAAGGAGATGTACTCCTTCGCGGACCAGGGCGGGGAAGCGCTCTCGCTTATCCCGGAGGCGACGCCCGCCATCTGCCGGGCCTACCTCGAGCACGGGCTCGCCAGCAGGCCGCAGCCGCAGCGGCTGTTCACGATCGCGCGCATGTTCCGTTACAACCGCCCGCAGCTGGGTCGCCTGCGCCAGTTCAACCAGTTCGACTGCGAGGTCGTCGGTTCGGACACGGCGCTGGCCGACGCCGAGCTGATCGAGCTGCACTGGCGTTTCTACGAGCGGCTCGGGCTTCAGGACCTCGAGATCCGCCTGGGAAGCATCGACGACCCGGAGGCGCGCCGCGCCTACCTCGACCGGCTGCGCGACTACTACCTGCCCCTGCGCGACCAGCTCTCGGAGGACAGCCAGCGACGGCTCGAGCGCAACCCGCTGCGGCTGCTCGACAGCAACGACCCGAGCGACCAGGAGCTGCGCGAGGGCGCGCCGACCATGATCGACGACCTGAGCGCGGAGGCGGCGGAGCACTTCGAGGGCGTGAAGGCGGGGCTGACTGCGGCGGGCGTGCCTTTCACGGTGGACCCGCTGCTCGTGCGCGGGCTCGACTACTACAACCGCACGGTCTGGGAGATCGTGCCCAGGGGCGACGGGCGCCAGCAGAGCTCGATCGGAGCGGGTGGCCGCTACGACGGGCTCATCGAGACGATCGGCGGCAAGCCCACGCCAGCGAGCGGTTTCGCCACGGGCCTTGAGCGGGTCATCATCGAGATGAAGCGGCAAGAAGTTCCCCTGCCCGAGGCGGGCGCGCCGGACGCGTTTGTCGTCCACGCCGGGGAGGCAGGCGGGCGGGCTGCGGTGCGGGCCGGGTCGGAGTTGCGGGCGGCTGGGTTCGCGACGCTCATGGGGGAGACGGGGCGGTCGTTCCGGGCGCAGATGCGCCGCGCGAACGGGAGCGGGGCGCGGTTCGCCGTCATCATCGGGGAGGACGAGGCGGAGCGGGGCGTGGCGGCGCTGAAGGATCTGCGCGAGGAAGGCGACCAGGAAGACGTGCTCCTCGGGGATCTCGCGTCCCGTCTCGGCGAGTCCCTCCACTAACCGAGCGCAAAGGGCGCGCCGCCCCCAGAATAGGACCATGGACGAGGCCGTTCGCCAGAGGCTCGACGATATCCGTGTCCGCTTCGACGCGGTCACGGCGGAGATGGGGCTTCCAGAAATCGCCTCCGATTATGACAAGGCCTCGAAGCTCGCCCGCGAGCGCGCCGAGATCGCGCCGATCGTGGAGTTGCTGACGGACTACACCGAGACCGAGAGCGCCCGCGCCGACGCGCAGGAGCTGCTGGACGAGGGCGACGACGAGATGCGGGAACTCGCGGAAGCCGAGGTGACCAGCGCGGACAAGCGCCTGGCCAGCCTCGACGACCAGATCCTGCGGGCGCTCCTGCCGAAGGATGAACGCGACAACCGCAACGTGATCATGGAGATCCGGGCGGGAGCGGGGGGCGAGGAGGCGGCGCTGTTCGCGCAGGAGCTGTACCGCGCCTACTTCCGCTACGGCGAGCGCCACGGCTGGCGTACGCAGGTGCTGAGCGTCTCGGAGACGGGCATCGGCGGGTACAAGGAGGTCATCTTCAGCGTGACGGGCGAGGGCGCCTTCTCGCGGCTGAAGTACGAGAGCGGCGTCCACCGCGTGCAGCGCGTCCCCGCCACGGAGGCGCAGGGCCGCATCCACACCTCGACGGCGACAGTCGCGGTCCTGCCCGAAGCGGAAGAGGTCGACGTCGAAGTGAGCGACAAAGACCTGCGGGTCGATATCTTCCACGCCTCGGGAGCGGGCGGGCAGAACGTGAACAAGGTCGCCACAGCGGTACGGCTGACGCATCTTCCGACGGGCCAGGTGGTGGTCTGCCAGGACGAGCGCTCGCAGATGAAGAACCGGGCGAAGGCGATGACGGTGTTGCGCTCGCGGCTGCTGGCGATGGAGCAGGAGAAGCAGAACGCGGAGCTGGCGGCGGACCGCCGCACGCAGGTGGGAAGCGGGGACCGCAGCGAGAAGATCCGCACGTACAACTTCCCCCAGGACCGGATCACCGACCACCGCATCGGGCTGACGGTGCACAACATCCCCGACCGGCTCGACGGGAATATCGACGACGTCATCGACGCGGTGGCGGCAGCGGAAGAGGCCGCGCGGCTGCAGGCGACCGCGTGAAGGCGCGCGCCGTCGCAGCGCGGGTACGCGCCGAGCTGGAAGCCGCGGGCATCCCCGATGCCGCAATGGAGGCGGAGTTGCTCACGCGCCACGCCAGCGAGCTGAGCCGCAGCGCCTTCTTCGCCGACGAACCCGTGGCCGAAGGGACCGACGCCCGGCTCGAAGCGCTCATGGAGCGGCGCCTGCGCCGTGAACCGACCCCCTACCTGACCGGCGTGCGCGAGTTCCACGGCCTGGAGTTCACGGTGGGGGAAGGGGCGCTGATTCCTCGACCCGAGAGCGAGCTGCTGGTCGAGATCGGCCTTGCCGAGCTTGAGCGCGACCCCGGAGCGACGGTCCTGGACATGGGCACGGGCTGCGGCGCGATCGCCATCGCCGTTGCCAGCGCCGCCCCGACCGCGCGGGTGGTCGCAACGGACATCAGCGCCGACGCCCTGCGCATCGCTGCGTTGAATGTGGCTCAGCACTCAGTGCCGGTCGCGCTGGTGCGGGGCGACCTGGCTCGCGCGATCGCGCGGGCCGACATCATCCTTGCGAACCTGCCCTACGTACCCGAGGGCGTGATCGAGACGCTTCAGCCGGAGGTGCGGCACTGGGAGCCGCGAGTGGCGCTCAACGGCGGCGAGGACGGGCTCGACCTGCTGCGCGCACTGCTCGACGACTGCCACGATCGGCTGCGTCCGCGGCTGGTCGCCTTCGAGGTGGGCCTGGGACAGGCCCGCCGGCTCGCCGAGGTCGTCGAAGGGGTCGGAGCGGAGGCGGAGATCGTGAACGACCTCGTGGGGTGGGAACGGGTGGTGACTGCACGATGGGAGTGAGGCTCATCGCGCTGGATATCGACGGCACGATCCTGCCGTACGACGGCATCGCCTCGGGTGGAGACCCCTCCCCGCGCCTGCGGGCCGCCGTGACGGCGCTCGTCGAAGACGGGCGCACGGTGATGCTGGCCAGCGGACGAATGCGGGCGGGGGTAATCCGGGTCGCAAGGCAACTCGGGCTGGAGACGCCCTTCATCGCGCAGGAGGGCTGCCTGATCGCGCACGGCGACGGGGCGGTCGTGCGGGAGCTCAAGATCGACCGCCAGCTGGCGCTCGAGGTCTCGGCCTACGCCCGTGAGTCCGGGCTCGACTACGAATGGTTCAGCTCCGACCGCTACGCCGTCACGACGGAGTCGCCGGCGACGAAGTACTACGCCGAACTTGGCGAGGTGACACCCGAAGTCCACGAACGACCGGAGACGCTGGGCATTGAGCCGAACGGCGTCGGAGTGTTGGCCGATGCGGAGCAGTCATCCAGGGTGCACCGGGAGCTGGTGGAACGCCTGGGACACTCGCTGCACCTGCTCGACTTCCCCTTCGTGACGGTGGCGCTGGCGCCGGAAGCGACAAAGGGGCACGCGCTCTCGCTGGTGGCGCAGGACCTGGGGATAGCCGCGAGCGAGACGGTCGCGATCGGGGACAGCGTGAACGACGTTTCGATGCTGGCGTGGGCGGGGCGGGGCCTGGCGGTCGCGAAGGGCCACCAGTCGGCCAAGGATGCGGCGAACGAGGTGCTTCCCGACGAGGAGGACGCGGTCGCGAAGGTGCTGGAGTCGCTGCTGTAGCGCTACTCGGGCTCTATGCGGTGCCAGATACGCAGCAGCACGAGCGCGATCCCGAGGATGAGCGCCGCCGCCAGCGCGACGGGCAGCACGACTCCCAGCCAGTTGACGGAGGCGCCCTCGGAGGGATCGGTGGCGAGCACGGCGTACTGACCGCTGACCTCGCGGATGCGCGACACGAGGTCGTCTTCGGGGAGGGACAGCGGCGGCTCGGCGCCATTCGTGGCCGTGCCGCCCTCGACGACGAAAAGCGCCGCCGGGACGGGCCACTGGAACGCGCCCGCTTCCCGTCGCAGGGCGACAACGACCCGCGTTCCCGCAGCGGGCAGGTCCGCGCGATCGCACTCAGAGGCGTCGTCGAGCGCGAGGGCGCCCGTTACGGCGGAACCCTTCAGGTAGACCTCGGGCTCGATGGCGGGCGCGCCATCCACCATCGCGACCTCACCGACAACGACAACGTCGAAGTCCTCGAGCGCGACGCGGAGGTTATCGAGATCGAAGTGGGGGCAGTCTTCGTGGGCGCGTGCGGTGTCGCCCAGATTCGGGGCGAGCGTCGCCATAACGATGGCAGCCAGCCCCAGGGATGCGGCGAGAACAGCCCGGGAAGGGACGGCCCTGTCCGTCGGGTGGCCTACGACTCGGCCTGGGCGAACTGGTAAATCTTGCCCTCGGTCTTGATCGAGGGCGCGATCACCATCTCGGCGTCCTGGAACTCGCGGACGGTATGCGCGCCGCACATGCCCATCGCGGTCTTGAGGGCGCCGGCCAGGTTCTCCGTGCCATCGGTACGGGTGGAGGGACCGAAGAGCGTCTTCTGAAGGGTCGTGTTGACGCCCACGAAGACGCGAGTGCCGCGGGGAAGGTCGACGTGGGAGGTGGCCATCCCCCAATGGTAGCCGCGGCCGGGCGCCTCGGTGGTGGCGGCGAAGGGGGAGCCCATCATGACGCCGTCGGCGCCCGCGGCGAAGCACTTGCAGACATCGCCGCCGGTGCGGATGCCGCCGTCGGTGATGATGGGGATGTAGTTGCCGGTCTCGGCGAGGTAGGCCTCGCGGGCGGCGGCGCAGTCGATGGTGGCAGTGACCTGCGGGACACCGATGCCGAGGACCTCGCGGCTGGTGCAGCCAGCGCCCGGCCCAACGCCCACGAGGACGCCGGCGACGCCGGAGCGCATCACCTCGAGGGTGGCGGCAAAGCCGACGGTGTTCCCGACGACCACGGGGATGTGAATCTGCTCGAAAAGCTTCTCGAAGCGCAAACCCTCAATGCTGCTGGACTCGTGGCGGGCGGTCGTGACAGTGCTCTGGACGACGAGGATGTCGGCGCCCGCTTCCTGCACGAGGGGCGCGTACCGCTTGGTGCTCTTGGGCGTGACGGAGACGGAGGCGATTCCCCCGCCCTCCTTCATCTCCCGCACACGGACGGCGATGAGGTCGTCGCGGATGGGCTTCTGGAAGGCGGACTGGAGGATGGCCGTCGCTTCTTCGCGATTGACGGAGGCGACCTCGTCGAGGATGGGGCGAGGATCGTCGTAGCGGGTCCAGATGCCCTCGAGGTTGAGGACGCCGAGACCGCCGGCGTCGTGCATGAGCCGCGCGAAGGGGGGATCGACGACGGCGTCCATGGCCGCGGCGATGAAGGGCAGTCCGAAGTGGTACGGCCCGATATCGAGGCCGATCTCGACGAGCTCGGGGTTGATCGTGACCTCGCCGGGAACGATGGCGACGTCATCGAACCCGTAGGCATGCTTGAGCTGCTTGAAACGCGGTGCAGGCACGGACAAACCCTCCTCCTGGGTATGCAAAACGCCGCGCTCCGACGAATCAGGCGCGGCGACGGTTGCGGATGCTGTTTCGAGGCTCACCGAAGCAACTTCCGTTCGGTGGTGGGTGACTCGAATAGGAGCTTCACGGCTACTGAAAGAGTAGCCCCGCGCCCCTCTCAGGGTCAATGAGAACGGGACCAGAATTCGCGCTCGTCGCGCCGTTCTGTGAAGCTGACCGAAGCATGAATGAACTGGCTCCCGGCCTCTACGTGGTCGCCACGCCGATCGGGAATCTTGGCGACCTGAGTGAGCGGGCAGCGACGGTCCTGCGGGAGGCCTCGCTCATCGCCGCTGAGGATACGCGCGTGTTGCGGACGCTCGCCCGGCGCGTGGAGACGAGCGCCACGGCGCTGAGCCTCACGGAGCACAACGTGGAGGCGCGTATCCCGCGGCTGCTGGAGGCGGCGCGGGAGGGGGTCGTGGCGCTCACGTCGGACGCGGGAACGCCGGTGATCGCGGACCCCGGGGGGCGGGCGGTGGAGGCGGCGCACGATGCGGGTATCCCCGTGTTCGCCGTAGCGGGCCCGTCGGCGCTGGCGGCGGCGGTGTCGGTGGCGGGGTTCGGGGGGAGCGACCTGCACTTCCTCGGGTTCCTGCCGCGGGGGCAGGGGGGGCGGCGGGGGCGGGAGCGGCGCAGGTCCTCGTGTTCTTCGAGAGCCCGAGGCGGCTGGCGGCTGCCCTCGACGACGTTGCGGGGGCGCTCGACGACCCGCCGGCGGTGGTCTGCCGGGAGCTGACGAAGGTGCACGAGGAGGCGGTGCGGGGACGGGCGTCGGAGCTGGCGGAACGCTACCGGGAGACGCGGGGGGAGTGCACGGTCGTGGTCGACGTGCGGGGGGGGGCGGCGGGGAGCGACGAGCGCGAGCTGCGGGCTTACCTGGCGGAGATGCGGGAGGCGGGGGCGCGTCGCAGCGCGGCCGCGAGCGCGGCGGCGCGACGTTTCGGGGTCTCGCGGGCGGAGGCATACGACGCCTGGCCGGAGGACAAGGAATAGGAAACAGGCGCTTTACCTGCCCTAAGCCCTAAAGCGACGCGGTGCTAGACTCGCCTGAGCGCTCTCCAAAGGGGCATCCATGGCCGAACGCATCTTCGTGGCGGTGGCCTGGCCGTACGCGAACTACCTCCTGCACGCCGGCCAGGCGGCAGGGGCGTACCTCCCCGCCGACATCTTCGCGCGCTACCACCGGATGCGCGGCAACGATGTGCTCATGGTCTCGGGCTCGGACTGCCACGGGACGCCCATCACCGTGGCGGCAGACAGCGAGGGCGTCACGCCCCGGGAGATCGTCGACCGCTACCACCCGAAGATCCTCGAGGCCTGGGAGCGCTTCGGAATCTCCTTCGACCTGTTCACGACGACGCTGACAGACAACCACTACGAGACCACGCAGGAGCTCTTTTCGAAGCTGCTGGAGCAGGACCTGCTGTACCAGGGGACGCAGGAACAGCTGTATGACCCCGAGGCGAAGCGCTTCCTGCCGGACCGCTACGTGGAGGGCACCTGCCCGCTCTGTCGCTACGCCGACGCGCGCGGCGACCAGTGCGACAACTGCGGCTCCCAGCTCGACGCGATCGACCTGATCGAGCCACGCAGCAAGGTGAGCGGAGCGACGCCCGAGGTACGCGAGTCGGAACACTTCATGCTGCGGCTCTCGGCCTTCAACGAGCAGCTGCGGGAGTGGGTCAGCGGACAGCCCCACTGGCGGCGGAACGTGGCCAACTTCACGCTTGGCATCCTCGAAGAGGGGCTGAAGGACCGGGCGATCACGCGAGACATCAACTGGGGCGTGCCGGTTCCGGTCGAGGGGTACGAGGACAAACGCATTTATGTCTGGTTCGATGCCGTCATCGGGTACCTTTCGGCGGCGAAGGAATGGGCCAGTCAGAGCGGCGATCCGGAGGCCTGGCGCCTCTACTGGGAAGACGAGAACACGCAGGCCTACTACTTCATCGGCAAGGACAACATCGTTTTCCACACGCTCATCTGGCCGGCGATGCTGCTCGGCTACGGCGGTCTGAACCTGCCCCACGACGTGCCCGCCAACCAGTACGTGAACTTCTCGGACGGCCAGAAGCAGAGCAAGTCGAAGGGCACGGCGACGTGGCTGCTGGACCTGCTCGACACGTACGACGCGGATGTCGTGCGCTTCTACCTGACGCAGATTATGCCGGAGACGAGCGACTCGGAGTTCCGCGAGGAGGAGCTCATTCGCGCGAACAACGAGGTCCTGATCGCGACGTGGGGCAACCTCGCGAATCGCGTGCTGGCGATGATTCGGCGCAACTTCGACGGCGTCGTGCCGGAGCCGGGCGCCCTGAGCCCCGAGAGCGAGGCGCTGCTGGCGACCGTGCGCGAAGGCTTCGAGCGGGCGGGCGCGGAATACGCGGCCTGCCAGTTCCGGGGAGCGCTGCGCGAGGCGCTGGCAGTCGCGCAGGCGGCGAACAAGTACCTGGACGAGCGCGCCCCCTGGCGCGCGGTGAAGGAAGACCGCGAGCACGCCGCCGAAACGCTCCACACGGCGCTGCAGGCGATCTCGGGGCTGTGCACGCTGCTGCACCCGATTCTGCCCTTCTCCACGAGCCGGTTGCACGCCACGCTCGGGCACGACGGCACGCCCGAGTCGGCCGGCTGGAACCTCACGGAGACGCCAGCGGGCCGCGCGCTCGGCGAGGGCGGCGCCCTCTACCGCAAGCTGGACATCCCCGAACCGGTCGCGACCTGATGCACTTCTTCGACTCCCACAGCCATCTGCAGGACGCACGCTTCGACGAGGACCGCGAGGCGGTCCTCGCGCGCGCCACAGCGGCGGGCGTCGAGACCATCGTCGTGTGCGGAGAGGATGTTGCGTCGAGCGAGACGGCCATCGCCCTCGCGGCGCGGACGGAGCACCCGAGGCTGCTCGCGACGGTCGGGTTCCACCCGCACGAGGCGGCACAGGCGACCGAGGACGCGCTCGACCGCATCGAGGAGCTGGCGCGGACATCCCCCGTGGCTGCGATCGGCGAGATCGGGCTCGACTTCTACCGCGACCTCGCGCCGCGCCATGTGCAGCGGCGGGTCCTCGACGCGCAGCTGGCAATCGCGGCGCGGCTGCGGTTGCCAGTCTCCGTCCACTCCCGCGACGCGGAGGGAGAGCTACAGCCACACCTCGCGGGGTTCGCGGCCGAGTCACCGCTTGCGGGGCAGGGGCGTCCGCTGGGCGTCCTGCACGCCTTCGGGGGGACGCTGGAACAGGCCCGAACGTACGTCGAGATGGGGTTCCTGGTCTCGCTGCCCTGCTCGGCCGGCTATCCGCGCAACGACGAGGCGCGGCGGGTGGCGGCGGGGTTGCCGCTCGCATCACTGCTGATCGAGACCGACAGCCCGGCGCTGCCGCCACAGTCGCGCCGGGGCACGCGCAACGAGCCCGCGAACGTGCGGGTCGCGGCGGAGGTGGTGGCGGAGGCGCGCGGGGTCGGCATCGAGGAGGTGGCCGCGGCCACGACGGCCAACGCGGAGGCGCTTTTCGGCGCCATCCCGGCCATGGAGGCGAGCGCGTGACGCAGACGCAATCGTCCGCCCTCTACGGCCCCGTGGCCGAGGACCTGATCCTCGTCGAGGACCTGCTTGAGTCGGTGAAGCGCGTCGAGCTGGCGCCGCTGCGCCTGATGCTGGACCACGCGCTGGCCCCACGGGGCAAGCGGCTGCGGCCCGCGCTCGTACTGCTGGCGGGCAGCTTCGGCGACTACAACCTGAACCGGCTGGTGCCGCTGGGCACGGCCATCGAGCTACTGCACACGGCCAGCCTCGTCCACGACGACGTGGTCGACGGGGCGGAGAGCCGCCGCGGGCGGCCGACGGCCAACGCGGTGTTCGACAACGCCCTGACGGTCCTGCTGGGCGACTTCATGTTTGCGAACGCGGCGGAGATGGTGACGCGCACGGGCAGCCTGCCAGTCACGCGGCTGTTTGCGCTGGCGCTGATGAAGATGACGAGCGGTGAGCTCGACCAGGACGCGGCCGCCTTCGACGTGGCCCGCGACGTGCAGCACTACCTGTGGCGCATCGGCGGCAAGACCGCGGCTCTGTTCGGGCATGCGTCGCAGGGCGGGGCGCTGCTGGCGCAGTGCACGGAGGGGCAGGTCGAGGCGCTGCGGAGCTACGGCTACAACCTGGGGATGGCATTCCAGATCGTGGACGACATCCTCGACTTCACCGGGGACGAGGCGGAGATGGGGAAGCCCGCGGGGGGCGACCTCATCGAGGGCACGATCACGCTGCCGGCGCTCTTCTACCTGGATTCAGCGCCGCGCGAGAACCCCGTGCGGCGCTTCCTCTCAGCAGACGGGGAGCGCGAGGGCTACCTGCCGGACGCCCTCGCGGCCGTGGTCGAGTCGGACGCAATCGGCCGTGCGCAGGGCATGGCGCAGGAGTTCGTGGACCGCGCCCTCGAAGGGCTCTCGGCCCTGGAGGCGAGCGACGCTCGCCACACGCTCGAAGAACTGAGCGGCTACGTGCTCACCCGCCGGAGCTAGCGGAACTTCCTCTTCATATCCTTGTGGATGCGGGCCGGGACGCCCTTCTTGATGACGTCACGCCGGTCGTAGGCCTGCTTCACTTCCCTGGGGGAGATGGGGTTGTTGAACATGTCGACGAGATCGCCCTTGGCCGCGACCTCGCGCATATCGTTGATGGCAGAGCGCTCGCCCCGGGTGAGCCGCTTCTTCGGAACCGGCTTGTTGACCTCGGGATGCTCGTTGGGGCGGCCGCCGGTGACGCGCGTGCTGACCTTCTGGCCGAGGTGCCAGTAGGTGCCGTCATCGGGAATCTTGCGGGGGTAGCCATCGCGGAAGGTGAAGGCCGCAAAGGACGTGGGCATGATGCGGTCCGCGTCCTCGTAGCACTCGGGGCAGGGAACGGCCTCGCCGGCCTCCCGCATCGGGCGCAGCTCTTCGAACACACCGTGGCAGGGTTCGCAGTAGTACTCGTACAGGGGCATTGGGGAACCTCCGCTCTCTGGGAGCGACTCTTCGTAACGAAGATTCTACCGCGTTCGTCAAAGCAGGGAACGTTCAGGCCTCTTCACCGCGGTCGAGGGCGCTCACGCCCTCGACGAAGCGGCGGGCGTTCGGGTCGCGATCGAGGTAGTAGCGCACCAGCTCGGCGGTGGCCGTTCGCAGCTCCTGGCCAACCCCGGGCGGGATGCGGACGGCGGCGAAGTCGGGAGCGGCCGCACGCCTCGCGAAGCGCAGCAGCTTGACCACCTCCACGGAGACTATGCGGCCGGCTCCCGCCTCGGCGCGGCACTGGCGGCAGACGAGACCACCCGCCGCCGGCGAGAGCAGGGTCTCCTCCTCGGGCAGGCGGCCCCCACAGAGCACGCAGCCATCGACGTGGGGTTCGTAGCCGAGGAGGCCGAGCAGGCGCAGCTCGAAGTGGCGGGTGACGGCAGAGCCGCCGCCGCCTTCGAGTAGTTCGAGGGCGGTCACGAGGAGGGCGTAGAGCTCCGGGATCGGTTCGCGCTCCTCGGTGAAGCGGTCGACGAGCTCGAGGCAGTAGAGCGCCTCGGCGCTCGCGTCGAGGTCCTCGCGCAGGCGGCGGTAGGCGTCGACGGTCTCGGCCTGGGTGAACACGTCGAGGCTGCGTCCGTGGGCGACGAGCACGCGGCTGCGGGTAAGGGGTTCGAGGTGGCCGCGCATGCGGCTGCGGGCCTTGCGGACGCCCTTGGCGATGGCCTCGAACTTGCCTTCGCTGCCGCTGAAGACGGTGAGGATGCTGTCCGCCTCGCCGAGGTTGCGGCGTCGCAGGACGACCCCCTCGGCGCGGTAGACGCGGGGCCGCGCCGCCACGCTACAGCTCCTGCCGTCCCTCGAGCGCTCGGGAGAGGGTCAGGTCGTCCATGTATTCGAGGTCGGCGCCGCTGGGGAGGCCGCGGGCGAGACGCGTGACCTTCACTCCCAGCGGCTGGAGCAGGCGCTGGAGGTACATCGAGGTGGCCTCGCCCTCGAGGCTGGGATTGGTGGCCATGATGACCTCGACGACCCCTCCGGCCTCGACGCGACGCAGCAGCTCCTGGACGCGGAGCTGCTCGGGTCCGACGCCATCGATCGGATTCAGCGAGCCGTGGAGGACGTGGTAGAGGCCGCGGTAGCCGCCCGTGCGCTCGACCACGAGCACGTCGAGGGGTTGCTCGACGACGCACACGAGAGAGCGGTCGCGCTGCTCGTCGTCGCAGAAGGCGCAGGGGTTGTGGACGGTGATGTTGAAACAGGTATCGCAGAGGACGACGTGCTCCTTCACGTCGGTGAGGGCCCGGGCGAGGGCGCGGGCGTCATCCTCGGAGGCGCGGAGGACGTGGTAGGCGAGTCGCTGGGCGGACTTGGGGCCGATCCCCGGGAGCTTGGAGAACTCCTGGACCAGGCGGGCGATCGGCTCGGGCGCGCCGGCTTCGGGCACGCCGCCTCAGCCGCCGAGCCCCGGCAGGTCGAGCCCGCCGAGCATCCCGAGGGAATCCGCCTGCATCGCGCTGGCGCGCTCGGAGGCGTCGTGGATGGCGGCGAGGACGAGGTCCTCGAGCATCTCCACATCCTCCGCGTCGACGACATCGGGCTCGATGGAGATGGCCTGGACCTTCTGCTCGCCGTTCATGGTGACGCGCACGGCGCCGCCGCCGGCAGTGCCCTCGACAGTCTTGGTGGCAAGCTCTTCCTGGGCGCGCTGGAGCATCGCCTGGGCCTCGGCGAGCTGCCCACCCTGGGCGCCGCCACGGGCGCCACCGGCTCCACGGGCGCCGCCGCCACCACGACGCATGTAGCGATTGCGGCCACTGCTCTTTGCCATCAGAAGCCCTCCTCGGGGGGTTGCGGGCGGGGAGGCGGCCCCGCAGGCTCGACCGGCTTGGCGCCCATCTCGCGGGCCGCCGCGGCCAGGTGCCCGCCCTTGGCCGGCCGGGTCGCGGGGGCGCGTCGCTCGATGCGCTCGACGGCAAGGGTAACAGGGCGCTTGAGCAGCTCCTCCGCCTTCTGCTCCACGAGCGTGCGGCCGTCGTTTGCGATCTTCTGCATGTGGATGGGGTGGTAGAAGCCGAGCTTGAGCTCCTCGCCGTCCATCGCGAGCACCTCGCAGGAGCCGTTGAGCCAGGCAGCGAGCGCCGGCTGGGTCATCCGGCAGCGCTCGTAGAGCTCCCGGAGGAAGCGATCCTCGCGGGACTCATCGGCGGGGTCGCGGCGGCGGCCCTGCGGCCTGCGCTGGGGCCGCTGACCGGAGCGGGCCGGCTGCCCGTTCGCGCCGGCGCCGGCGGCCGCGGGGGCCGCGGCGGGCTGGGTTGGACCGAGCACGGCGGCCGCGCAGGCGACTTCGAGGGGGACGGGGCTGCCGGGGTCGCGGCGGAAGTCCGCGCCGGCGAGCTCGGCCACGGCGGTCGTCAGGAGGCCGACCTCGGGGGCGCGGTCGCGGGCGGCGCCGAGCAGGCGCTCCCGCAGGGTATCGATGGTCTCGCGCGTGAAGCGAGCCATGTCGATGCCGTCTCCGGCAACGTCGCGGGCGATCTCGAGGGCGGCGCCGAGGTCGCGCTCGGCGAGGGCTCCGGCGAGCTTCTCCGTGCGCTCGTCGCGGACGAGACCGAGGGATTCGAGCACGTCGTCGGTGCTGGGCGAGGAACCGTACATGGAGGCGATCTGCTCAAGCAGAGTGATGGCGTCGCGGAGGGCGCCGCGGGCCTCGCGGGCGATGGCCAGCAGGCCCTCATCAGGAACGCTGAAGCCCTCCTGCTCGGCGATGAAACGCAGGCGCGCGACCATCGCCTCGATGGGAACGCGGCGGAATTCGAAGCGCTGGCAGCGGGAGGTGATGGTGGCGGGGATCTCGTGCAGCTCCGTCGTGGCGAGGATGAAGATGGCGTGCGGGGGCGGCTCCTCCAGCGTCTTCAGGAGGGCGTTGAAGGCGCCCGTGGTAAGCATGTGCACCTCGTCGAGGAGGTAGACCTTCCGTTCGAGGTCGCTGGGGGCGAAGGCGATCTTGTCGCGCAACTCGCGCACGTCGTCGATGCCGCGGTTGCTGGCGGCGTCCATCTCGATGAGGTCGAGGGCGGCGCCGCGGTTGATGGCCTCGCAGGAGCGGCAGGTGTTGCAGGGCTCGCCGTCGGTGAGGTCGCCGCAGTTGACGGCCTTGGCGAGGATGCGGGCGGTGGTTGTCTTGCCGGTGCCGCGGGGGCCGGCGAAGAGGTACGCGTGGGCGACCTTGTCGGTAGCGAGAGCGTTGCGAAGGGTGGCTACAACGTGGTCCTGACCGACCACCTCGTCAAAGCCACGTGGGCGCCACTTGCCGTAGAGCACCGTCCCTCCCGGACCCCAAACTCAAGCGTTGTCTGGAGAGTATAGAAGTATAGAACGGATGTCCCGCCGGGGATCACAAAAGCGGGGGCCAATTGGCCCCCGCCCCGTGTTTATACCCAGACCGGAGCCTCGCCCAAGAGCGAGGCCCCGCGTTCAGGCGGTTACGCCGCCCGGTCGAGCTCCTTCCCCTGGAGGAAGACGTCGACGGGATGGACTTCCGCACCGGTGTTGCGGGCGCGCGCCTCGGCGGCGCGCAGGGCCTGCCACTCCTTGCGGAATCGCACCTTGGGCGAGTTCGCCTCGATGAGATTCCCCAGAAGGACCGACCGGGCCAGTTCATGCTCAAGCACAGATACACCTCCGTATGAGCAATGGCGGCGTTGCTCCCGCCACGGGCGCAACGCCAGGCGTCGTCGTCGGGGTCGCACGACTGCATACGGTCGTATCGGGTCTGGGTGCTTCGCTACGAAAACGAGCCGAAGCCATCGAGAGACCCCCACGTGAGGTCCCTCCTACGCCGGCGGGGTTAGCTGTCGGGCTACGACTGGAGGTGCCGTCCGCTTTCGCGGTACGCCCCATATGTGGCGGTTCCCCCGCTCCCCCGAAGGGGATTTGGCGGCAGCAAGTGCTGCCTATCCAGCGTTGCAGGTGATTCGTTAACGCGCCAGTGGGGTAGCCGCCGCGCGTGTGACGATCGTGCCAACGGCTCAGTAGTGGACCGCGAGCCAGACGGTGGGCTCATCGGGAGTGGTCCAGGCGACGCGGTGGCGGCGGTGGGCGGGGATGTCGACCCAGCCGCCGGATTCGAGGCTCAGCGTCTCCCCGTCGTCGAACTCGAGGCGGGCGCGGCCCTGGACGACCAGCACGAGCTCGGGCCGGGGCTGGTCGTACCAGAAGCCCTCGGGCGAGGCGTGGCCGGTGGAGACGATGCGCTCGATGCGGACTGTGTCGCTCTCCGAGAGCGTCTCGACCAGCTCCTCGGGGAGGTTTCGAGGGAGGTCCCGGAGAAGGTCGCCCGAGGTCACCGGGCGTCCGCGAGCACGGTGCGGGCGGCCTCGGCGGCGAGGCGCGCGCCCTCAACGGGCGGGTAGCTGCGGAGCCAGTCGCTGAAGACCTCGACGGCGGTCGGGCCCTGCCGCCCGATCTCGTCGAGGATGCGGAGGAGCTCGGGGAGATCGATAGCGCCCTCGCCGGGGAGGAGGCGCTTGCCGATGGTCTCGGCGACGACGTCGGGCTCGGGCTCCGCGGGGGCATCGCTGATCTGGAGGTGGATGACCTTCTCGCCGGGGATGGCGCGCAGCAGGTCGGGGTCGGGGCCGGAGCGGAACCAGTGCCAGGAGTCCAACACGAGGCCGGCGTTGGGGCGGTCCGCGTCGCGGACGAGGGGCCAGGCGGCGGCGAGGTTGGGGATGCCGGTCCAGGGCAGGAACTCGACACCGAGGCGCTGCCCGTACCCGGCGGCGACGTCGCAGGCGATGGCGAGGCCGGCGGTGGCCTCCGCGGGGTCAATGGCGGGGGCCATCGTGACCGCGAGCACCGTGTCCGAGCCAAGCTCCTCGGCGATGCCGCAGATACGGGCGGTCTCCTCCGCGATGGCTTCACGTTCGGCGGGGCCGCTGGCCCAGGCGGTGATGTACTCGAGCATCGCCAGCTTCACACCCGCGCCGTCGAGGATGGCTCGCATCTCAGCGTGGGAGAGGCCCTCGGCGCGGGCCTCGTCGTAGTGAGACATCCACATGGAGATGCCCGCGAAGCCGTTCTCGCGGGCAGCGCGGACGCGTTCCGCGAAGGTCGCCGTTCCGATTGCGCCGAGGCAGAGAACGAGGTCGTCAGGAACGAGCACCGGCGGTCTCCCAGGTAATCAGGAGGCCCTGCAGCGGGGGACGCCAGTTCGGAATCCAGCGCTCGCCATCGCGCGTGAAGAGCTCATCGAGGCGGGCGGCCACCCGCTCTTCCGCCCCGGGCGCTCCTGTCGCTTCCACATCTTCCAGGGCGAACGCGACCGCCTCCTCCGCGTTCGTGGGGTACTCGATGCGCTCCGGCCAGGTGAAGGGCTCGGGAAGCAGGCGAACCTCGGGGAGGAGGCCGGCCTCCCACATCACCGGGAGCAGCTCGCGGTGATCGGGGGAGCGCACCAGCTCGACGGCGTGGGCGATCTCGAAGAGGCGGGAGTTCCGCGCAGGCGGCGTCGGGCTCCAGATCCAGATGGCGGCCCGGCGCGAGGCGGCGCGATCGAGCTTCCGCACGAACCCGTCGATCTCACGCACGAAGTAGACGACATCGCAGCTGATGACGAAGTCGCCCTCGGCCTCGGCATCGAGCCAGGCGGCCCGCTCGAGGGTGGCGTTCGTGATGCCCGCCTCCTCAGCGGAAGCTAGGAACTCGTCCCCCATGCCGGAGGCCGGCTCCGCGTTCGTGAGGGCGCGGCAGCGCAGGGCCAGCGGCAAGCCAACCCGGCCGGCGCCGCCGCCGACATCGACCACGTGGTCGTCCGGCCCGACGAGCGTCGCGATCTCGGCGAGGTTCGCGTCGAGTTCCCGGCGGGGGTCGAAGCGGTAGGAGGGCGCGTGCTCGCTCCAGCGATCGGAGTTGAGTTCGTCGAGCCCAAGCGCGTCACGTTGCTCACGCCTGGCATCGATGAGGGCCTGGTAGCGATCGAGGGCGGTCATCGTGCGGGCAGGATAGACGGTCGGGAGGCGCCCCGTTTGCGTTATGACGAGTCGGTGTTGGGGGAGCGGCGGGCTCGGAGAAGCGAGTAGGCGAGCACCCCGAGCGTGGCCCCCACGATCGGTCCGACCCAGTAGATCCAGTGCGCGCTCCACTCGCCGCCGGCAATCGCGGGGCCGAGCGAGCGAGCCGGATTCATCGAGGCATTCCCCACCGGGCCCCAGGCGAGAATGGCGAGTCCCACGTACGAGCCCACGGCGATGGCGGCAAAACTGCCCTGGGCCCGCTCATCCGTTGCCACGCCCATGATCACCAGGGCCAGGAAGAAGGTCAGGAGTATTTCGGCCAGAAGGGCGGCTTCGACGCCTCCGATTCGCGGAGCCGTGGCGCCGGCGTCGCCGGCATCGCCGACGATGGCGATGATGGCAAGCCCGGCAAGAACGCTGCCCGTGAGTTGCGCCGCGACATAGGCGACGGCGCGAAGAGATCCGATTCGCCCCGCCAGGCGGAATGCGAGCGTGACAACCGGGTTGATGTGCGCGCCCGAGACGTGGCCCAGGGCGAAGATGATGGCCACGACCACCAGGCCGGCGACGAGTCCCGCACCGACGGGGGTGACACCCCCACCGCTGGCGGCATCAACCGCGACGGCTCCGGCGCTGAAGAACACGAGCGCAAAGGTTCCCAGCACCTCGGAGACGAGGGTGGCAGCGACCGCGCGGCGGTCGCTGCGCCAGCCGCGGTCAACCTCGACCCCGGACACGGTTCGCCACAGCGAGTTCTCGGTCACGGTCGCACACCCCCGGCGCGGCAGCCGAGTATACGGACGGGTTGTGATCGTTCGGGCACGCGGGAGGATCAGCGGACGGACTCGTGGAACGTCGTGGCGATGTGGCCTTCGGCGACGAGGCGGTCGTACTCCTCGTCGGAGACGCCCAGCAACTCGCGGTAGACGTAGTCGTTGTCCTGGCCGAGGGCGACGGGGGGCCGGCGGATACCGCCCTCGGAGGCGGGGAGCCGGTAGAGGGGCGTGGGATAGGAGTACACCCCGATGTCGTCCTCGATCTCGCAGGGCTCGTAGAGGCCGTGGGCCTGCACGTGGGGATCGCCGAGGACGCGCCAGGAGTGGAGCACGGGGGCGGCGGGGACACCGACCTGCTGCAGACGGTGGAAGAGCGCCTCGTCCTCGAATCCACGCGTCCACTCAGCGATTTTCTCGTCGAGGAGGTCCTGGCTGGCGACACGGCCTGCCCCGGTCGCAAGCTCAGGGCTCCCCGCCCAGTCGGGGTTGCCCATGACGCTGCGGAGCGCGGCCCACTCTTCATCGTTCGACACGGTGATGGCGATCCAGCAGTCGTCGCCGTCGCCGCCTTCCTCGGCGGGGAGGCAGGGGTAGACGCCACAGGGGGCCACGCCGTCGGCGGCGTAGATGGAGCGGTTGCCGATGGCGTCCTGGACGTTCCCGGTGAGGGCGTAGTCGAGGTAGGCCTGGGAGAACATGGCAGCGGCGTTCTCGGCCTGGGCAAGCTCGATGAACTGGCCCTTGCCGGTGTTGTTGCGGTGCCACAGGGCGAGGAGCACGGAGAGGGCGATCTGGGTGCCGCTCACGTAGTCGGCGGCGAAGACGCCGAGGATGGGCTCTTCGGGCTGGTAGCCGCGCAGCAGCTGGTGTCCCATGACGCTCTCGAGGTGGATGCCGAGCGTGCGGGCGTCCGAGTACTCGCCGGTGAGGCCGTATCCCGAGGCGCGCACGAAGATGATGTCCTCGCGCTGTTCGCGCAGCCACTCGTAGGTGATGCCCAGCTTCTCCATGGTGCCAACGGTGCTGTTCTCGATGACGGCGTCGGCCTGGGCGACGACGCGCCCGAGAATCTCGCGGCCCTCGGGCCGGCGGAGGTCGACGGTGAAGCTGCGCTTGTTGCGGAACATCCCGACGAAGAGGGAGCAGTAATTCCAGGAACGCGAACCAGGGTCGTTGTCGGGAAAGCAGATCGTGCTGGGGTAGGCCTTGACCTCATCGGGGGTGGGGTGGGCGCGGGATCCGCGCGTGAGCGGCTGCCAGACGTACTGGTTCTCGGCCTTCAGCACTTCCGCGCCGAGGTCGCCGAGGATGGCGGTCGAGAAGGAGCCCGCCCACACGCCGGTTAGGTCGATAACGCGCACGCCTTCGAGGGGCAGGGGGACGTTCACGGCGCGCACCGTACGCGCTGGGAGCGCGCGTCGCGAGTCCCCGCGATGGCCTCAGAGGAGCGCATCGGCGAGCTCGGTGAAGGTGGGGACGGTGAGGTCGGGCTGGAGGGGCGAGTCCTCGTAGGGCATGTCGCGACGGTTCACGAAGGCGGCGCGGTAGCCGCAGGCGCGGGCGCCGAGCACGTCGAAGGAGTTGGCGGAGACCATGAGGCACTGGGCCGGTTCGAGGCCGAGCGTCTTGGCGGCGTGGCGGTAGACGGCCGGGTGGGGCTTGAAGGCGCCCACCTCGCCGACCGAGATAACGGCATCGAAGTCCCAGCCGATGCGGTTGGTGGCCAGGTGCTCGAGGAAGTGGGCGTTGCCGTTGGAGAGGGCGACGAGGTCGTAGCGCGGGGTAAGACGTGCAAGAGCATCGAGCACCTCGGGGTAGGGGGAGAGGTCCTGCCAGAAGGCCATGATCGCGTCGTCGGTTCCGTCGTCGACGCCGATGCCGTTCAGGCGGAGGGTGTAGCGGAGCGCGCGGCGGCAGGTTTCGAGGTAGCCGCTGTGGCCCAGCATGAGGATGGTGTCCTGGTACTGCTCGATGCGCTGGCGGGCGCGCCACTGCGCCCAGAACACCGCTGCATCCACGCCGGCGCCGCGTTCGCCGAAGAAGCGCGCGAGCGGAGGCACGAGGCTGCCGTCGAGGTCGAGCACGGTGCCAAAGAGGTCGAAGGTGAGGGCGCGGACGCCGTCGAGGCTGGTCATGGGGCGGGAGGATAGCCGGTCGGGGCGGCGGGAGCGCGGGCGGGGTTCGACAACAACGCCGAAAGTGTCCACGATTGCCGGTGACCCGCGACCACTCGGCCGGCGGGGGGAGCAAGCTATGAAGTTCGGGGTCTTCTTCGAGATATCGGTGCCGCGTCCGTGGGGGCCGGAGACCGAGTACACGGTGTACCAGAACTGCCTGGAGCAGGCGCGGCTCGCGGACGAGTTGGGGTTCGACCAGGCGTGGGCGGTGGAGCACCACTTCCTGGAGGAGTACTCGCACTGCTCGGCGCCGGAGATCTTCCTGACGGCGATCGCGATGCAGACGAAGAACCTTCGCGTGGGGCACGGCATCGTGACCTGCGTGCCCGAGCTGAACAACCCGATCCGCTCGGCCGAGCGCGCGGCCGTGCTCGACCTGGTGTCGGGCGGGCGGCTGGAGTTCGGCACGGGCCGCTCGGCGACGTGGACCGAGCTGGGGGGCTTCGGCGCGAACCCGGACGAGACGAAGAAGACGTGGGACGAGTACGTGCGCGTCATCCCAAAGATGTGGACGCAGGAGCGCTTCAGCCACCAGGGACGGGCGTTCTCGATGCCGGAGCGCACGATCCTGCCGAAGCCGTACCAGAAGCCGCATCCGCCCATGTGGGTGGCGGTAACGAGCGTGGGCACGGAGATCGACGCGGCCGAGCGCGGACTGGGCAGCCTCGGGCTGTCGTTCGGGGGCGTGGGCGAGCAGGCGCAGAAGATCGAGGGCTACCGCAAGCGCATCCAGTCGTGCGATCCGGTGGGCGAATTCGTGAACGAGCAGGTGAACACGGTCAGCTTCCTCTACTGCCACGAGGACGACGAGAAGGGCGTGAAGACAGGCCAGCGCATGGCGGGCACGTTCAACTACCTGTCCGAGCAGACGCTGGCGACGCGGCAGGCGTTTCCGACGCCGTCGTACCTGTCGCCGGGGCTGCTGTACCAGCTGCGGCAGGAGTCGACGAGCGGCCCCGAGGGCAAGGTTCCGCAGGGGCTCACGATCGGCGACCCGCACCGGGTGGCGGAAGCGGTGCGCTCCTGGGAGGCAGCAGGCGTGGACCGCATCAACTTCCTGCTGAACGTGCACGAGACCGTTCCGCAGGAAGACGTGCTCGCCTCGATGCGGCTCTTCGCGAAAGAAGTGATGCCCCAGTTCGCGCAGACGGACGCGGCTCCCGAGCCCGCCGGCGCAACGGCGGCGGGTGGCGCCTGATGCCGCTGACGGGAACGCGCGACCTGACCGCGATCGCCGGCAGCGCTCCGCTGCTCACGAGCCTGGATACGGATCCGTGGGAGCTGAAGGGGGCGCAGCATCTGCAGCTTCACTACGAGCTCGGCGGCGACCGCCAGGCGCTGCTGCCTCCGGCCCTGCACCCCAGCATCCCGCCAACGCTACTGGTGAACGTGACGCACGTGCCCGACAGCGAGGTGGGAGCGTTCAACCTGGCGACGGTGCGGGTGGGGTGCCGCGCGGGGGCGCGTCCGCGCGGCCTGCTCGTGCGCGGCTACTGCGACTCGGCGGCGGCCACGAGCGTGCTGCGGGAGCGGTGGGGCTATCCGATCGACCTCGCTGACGTGTGGTTCAAGCCGGGATACGCCCGGGCGGCCACGAGCGTCACGGTCGACGGGGAAGTGGTCCTTGAGGGCGAGCTGGTTGACCCGCAGCCCATCACCGGCGCGGACGTGCAGTACATGGCCTCGCTCAACCTCGCGCGGGTGTCGCGCGACGGCGAAGAGAAGGCGCTGCTGCTCCAGGTCGACCCCGACTTCACGTTCGAGCGAGCGCAGCGGGGCCGCCCGCGGCTCAAGGTATTCGATGCGGAGGCGTGGAACCTGCCCGGAGCGAGCGCCGCGCATCCCATCTCGGCGTCGCTGACAACGGTCGACATCACGCTGCCGAGCCTGCGCTACCTCGTCCACCCGGAGCGCGACCCGCTCGGCGCGGTCGAGCGTCTGCCACAGCCGCAGCCTGCCTAGGGCTCTTGTCGAAACCTACTCTTGCCGGGTTATACTGATGGCACACCACGCGCGAGGACTGCCGTGACCACCGAAGAGACGAAGGTTCAGCCCGAGGACCTCCTCGATCGTGACCTTGAGAGCCTGATCGAAGTCGGACCCGACGGCGTCGAGCGTCTCTTCGGGAGGACGCTGGAAGAGATTAAGGCGCTCCAACGAGAGCCCACGGCCGAAGACATGGTCTGGGCGGAAAAGGCTATGGCCGAGCACATCACGCGCTACGGTGAGTAGAGCCAGCGTCGCCCTCAACGAGGAAGCTCGAGAACAAGCCCGTCGAATCCAGCAGCAGGTTCCTACCTTCGCCGAGACACTCTTGTCGGTTCAGTGGAGATTGGCTGACAACCCAACGGCAGGCAGGGCGGGGTCCCGTGCGGACTCCTACATCTATCGGCAGGATCCGGCACCCGGTAGTCCCGGCGTACGCGTGACCTACACCTATCACCCCGGCGAGGTTGTAATCGTGGCGGTCGAGTTGGTGACCTAGCGGCCGAAGATCTTTGAGCCGAGCCAGCGGATGGGGTCGAAGTAGCGGTCGGCGACGCGCTCCTTCAGGGGGATGATGGCGTTGTCCGTGATGTGGATATCTTCCGGACAGACCTCGGTGCAGCACTTGGTGATGTTGCAGTAGCCGACGCCCGCGTCCTGGCGGGCGAGCTCGAGGCGGTCCTCGGTGTCGAGGGGGTGCATCTCAAGCTCCGCGAGGCGCACGAAGAAGCGCGGTCCGGCGAACTCGGGCTTGTTCTCGGGGTGGTCACGGATGACGTGGCAGACGTTCTGGCAGAGGAAGCACTCGATGCACTTGCGGAACTCCTGCCCGCGCTCGACGTCTTCCTGCATCATGCGGTAGGTGCCGTCGGCCTCGGGGGCGCGCGGCTTGAAGGCGGGGATGGTCTTGGCCACCTCGTAGTTGAAGGAGACGTCGGTCACGAGGTCGCGGATGAGCGGCCAGGTCTTCATCGGAGCGACGGTGATCTGCTCGCCGGGCTCGAAGAGGTTCATACGGGTCATGCACATGAGGCGGGGTTCGCCGTTGATCTCGGCGCTGCAGGAGCCGCACTTACCGGCCTTGCAGTTCCAGCGGACGGCGAGGTCGGGGGCCTGGGTGGCCTGGATGCGATGGATCACGTCGAGGACGACCTGGCCCTCCTCCATCTCGACCTCGTAGTCCTGCCAGTCGCCGCTCTCGGCATCGCCACGGAACACGCGCATGTTCGCTGTTTCGCTCATGGTTACTCCTCGAACAGCTCCTGCAGGTCGGCGGGCATCTCGGGGAGGGGCGAGGTGGTGACCTCCATCTCCCCGTCCGCGCCCTGGCGGATGACGACGTTCTTGTTGCCCCATTCGGCATCGTTCGGGCCGGGATAGTCATCGCGGGTGTGGCCGCCACGGCTTTCCTGGCGAACGTTGGCGGCACGGGCGGTCGCTTCGGAGACGGTCATCAGGGCTTGCAGGTCGATGGCCAGGTGCCAGCCCGGGTTGTACTGCTGATGGCCGTAGACCCCAACGTTAGCGGCGCGGCCCTTGAGCCCGTCGATGCGTTCACGCGCTTCCAGCAACTCCGACTCGGTGCGGATGATTCCGACGAGGCTGTTCATCGTTTCCTGCAGGTCGCGCTGGATCTCGTACGGGCCCTCGGCGCCATCGCGCTCGAAGGGGGCGCGCATCTCCGAGACGATCTCCTTGACCTGCGCGTCGTCGGCCTCCGGGGCGGAGACCCGGGCGGCGTCCTCGACGGCACCAAGGCCGGCGCGACGCCCGAAGACGACAAGGTCGGAGAGGGAGTTGCCGCCGAGGCGGTTGGCGCCGTGCATGCCGCCGGCGCACTCGCCCGCGGCGAAGAGCCCGGGAACGGTGGCGGCGCCGGTGTCGGCGGCGACGCGGATGCCGCCCATGATGTAGTGCATCGTGGGGCCGACTTCCATCGGCTGGGCCGTGATATCGACGTCGGCGAGCTGCTTGAACTGGTGGTACATGCTCGGCAGGCGGCGGGGGGGGGACTTCCGGGGCGGGCGGCGGCGGATGTACTGGGTGGAGCGCCGCGAGGCGATATCGAGGAAGACGCCGCCGTGGGGGCTGCCTCGGCCGGCCTTCACCTCGGAGTTGATGGCGCGGGCCACCTCGTCGCGGGGGAGGAGGTCGGGGGTGCGGCGGTTGTTCTCCTTGTCCTCGTACCAGCCGTCCGCTTCCTCGATGGTGTCGGCCGTCTCGGCCGCGAAGAAGTCGGGGATGTAATTGAACATGAAGCGCTCGCCGTCGCTGTTGCGCAGCGTGCCTCCATCGCCGCGGACGCCCTCGGTGACGAGGATGCCGCGAACGCTCGGGGGCCAGACCATGCCGGTCGGGTGGAACTGGACGCACTCCATGTCGATGAGCTCGGCGCCGGCCCAGTAGGCGAGGGCGTGGCCATCGCCGGTGTACTCCCAGGAGTTGGAGGTGACGGAGAAGGCCTTGCCGATGCCGCCGGTGGCGAGCACGACCGACTTCGCGTTGAAGACGAGGAGATTGCCACTCTCGCGCCAGTAGGCGACGGCGCCGGAGACGCGGTCGCCGTCCTTGAGCAGTCGGGAGACGGTGCACTCCATGAAGACGTCGATGCCCTTGTGGACGGCGTGCTGCTGAAGGGTGCGGATAAGCTCGAGGCCGGTGCGGTCGCCGACGTGGGCGAGACGCGCGTAGCGGTGCCCGCCGAAGTCGCGCTGGAGGATGCGGCCGTCGTCGGTGCGGTCGAAGAGGGCGCCCCACTCCTCGAGCTCGTTCACGCGGTCGGGGGCTTCCTGGGCATGGAGCTGGGCCATGCGCCAGTTGTTGAGCATCTTGCCGCCGCGCATGGTGTCGCGGAAGTGGACCTTCCAGTTGTCCTGGGGCCAGACGTTGCCGAGCGCGGCGGCGATGCCGCCCTCGGCCATGACGGTGTGGGCCTTGCCCAGCAGCGACTTGCAGATGAGGGCGGTGCGGGCGCCCTGCGCGGACGCCTCGATGGCGGCGCGCAGCCCGGCCCCGCCGGCCCCGATGACGATGACGTCGTAGTCGTGGCGCTCGTACTCAACCATCGTCTAGAAGTGGCTCCAGGTGTTGGGGTCGGTCATGTGCCCGTTCGCGACCAGGCGGATGTAAACATCGACGAGGACGATGCCGAGCAGGCTCGACCAGGCCCAGAAGCGGTGGTTCTCGTTCCAGATGCTGACGTAGTCCCAGACGCGCTTGCGAGCACGGGTGAAGGCGGAGCAGCTGAAGCAGTTGAGCCCGCCGCCCACGAAGTGGCGCAGGGAGTGGCAGGAGAAGGTGTACATCATGAGGAGGAAGGCGTTGAGGATGAGCAGCGCGGAGCCCACGCCGAATCCCCAGCCCTCGCCGGGAACGTAGAGGCTGCGGATGGCGCCGATCCAGAGGAGCGGCACGAACACGAGGGCCACGTACATCACGTAGCGGTGCATGTTCTGCATGATGAGGGGGAAGCGGGACTCGCCCTTGTAGCTCGGGGCCACGTCGCCGACGGCGCAGGCGGGGGGGCTGAGGAAGTAGGAGCGGTAGTAGGCGCGCCGGTAGTAGTAGCAGGTGGCGCGGAAGGGGACGGGCCCGATGAGCACGATGAAGGCCGGGGAGAGGTACCAGGCGCCCTCCCAATCGGCGTTGATCATGGTGAGCCAGGTGGGCTCGAAGATTGGGGTGAGGAGGTGGGTGCCCTCGACCTCGTAGTGCCCGATGGGGCCGAAGTCCATGATGATGGAGACGGTGAGCCAGCCGAAGAAGAGCGAAAGGCTGGCGAATACGAGCGCCGGTTCGAACCACCAGCGGTCTTGCCGGAGCGTGGTCAGAAATCCGCGTCGGAGGGGCGCGGCAACAGCCTGAGCCATGGTTACCCTCGGAGTTATCAGACCCGCGAAACGGGCCTCAGGCATCCTACCGCCGCCCCCAATAGGGGGCAATTGCGGCGCGTAGGATCGCGTTGACGGCGCCTGTAGCTGCGTGCTACCAACGCCGCCGCAAGGAGCGACCATGCTGGGAACATCGGACCTGACCGCGCTCGTGGGGAGCGTCCGCTTCGACGAGGCCCGCGCCTTCTACCAGGACACACTCGGCCTCACGCTGCTCTCGGAGGATCCGTTCGCAGCCGTGTTCGACGCGCACGGGACGATGCTTCGGCTCTCCAGGGTCGGGGAGTTCACACCGGTACCGTTCGCAGTGCTCGGCTGGGGCGTCTCCAACATCGAAGACACCATCGACGGGCTCGCGGATCGCGGAGTGGTCTTCGAGCGCTACGAGGGCATGGAGCAGGACGAACGCGGCATCTGGACGGTTCCCGGCGCCGGTGTGCGCATCGCCTGGTTCAAGGACCCCGACGGCAATACGCTTTCGCTCACGGAGGCGCCTGCATGACCGCACCGACGGAGCTCAACCCGTACAACGCCGACGTGATCGAGTGCCCCTACCCGATGTACGAGCGCATGCGCGAGCAGGGCGTGTACTACCTCGAGTCGGCGGATGCCTGGATCGTGACGCGCTGGGACGACGTGCAGTTCGTTTTGAAGCGAGCGGACCTGTTCTCGAACCTGCCGCAGGTGGACCCGCACAGCCTTCCGGCGGAACAGGCGCAGCTCGCGCGCGAGACGGGCGCCCTCCCGGGCAGCGACCCGCCCGAGCACACGCACTACCGTCGCCTGGCCGGGCCGTGGCTCTCGAAGCGGGGGATCGAGTCGTTCGAGCCGAACGTGTATCGCGTCATCGACGGGCTCATCGACCGCTTCATCGACGACGGCGAGGTGGAGTTGGCGAGCCAGTTTTCGACGCCGCTGACCGTGCTCGTGTTCGTCGAGCTTATGGGCATCCTCGACGAGGACATTCCCCGGGTAACGAGCTGGGTGAACGACACGATCGAGCTGATGGGGGCAGGCTTCGGGCTGGTCGAGCGGGAGCGGGTGGGGGAGCTACTGGCGAGCGGCGAGGAATTCCGGCGCTACCTGCTGGACCTGGCCGAGGAACGCCAGCAGAACCCGCGCGGCGACATGCTCACGGACCTCGTGACGGGTTCCATGAAGGGCTTCGGGGGGCGCACGCTGCACGAGCAGGAGCTGCAGGGGATGCTCGTGACGCTGCTGATGGGCGGCACGGAAACGACCCTGAACATGGTCGACAGCGGGATGTGGTTGCTGCTGGAGCACCCTGAACTGCTGGCCGAGATCCGCGCGGACCACTCCCTCATCCCCAACTTCGTCGAGGAGGCGCTGCGGATCGAGTCGCCGGTGCAGCAGCTGGGGCGCCACGCGATCGTCGACACCGAGATCGGAGGCGTAGCGGTGCCGGCGGGGGCGCGCATCTCCATCTTCTACGCGGCCGCCAACCGCGACCCCTCGCACTGGGACGATCCGGACGCCTTCGACATCCACCGCGAGGAAGCGAAGCGGCACCTCGGCTTCGGAGCGGGGGTGCACTACTGCATCGGGGCGCCGCTGGCGCGGATGGAGGGGCGCATCGCCTTCGAGCGCCTGCTGACACGGCTCACGAACATCCGCTACAGCCCCGGCAAGAACGACTTCCGGCACGGCCCGAACCACGTCCTCCGCGGGTTCCGGGAGCTCTGGCTGGAGTTCGACAGGGCGTAGGGCAGCGTGACCCGCAAGGAGAAGGACCGCCAGCGCTTGCGTGCCCTGCTACTTGCAGGCACGGCGTCGCCATCAGCGGTCGTGGCTGACGCAGATTACTTTAATGCGCTCCGCGACCGGGTTCGCGAGGCCGGTCAGGCGTAGTTTTGCGTCAGCGGATCCTCCAGGTCCTAACCGCAGCGGGCGATTGTGCGCTACAATTGAGGCATGGCATCGACGAAGGCGACGAAGCAGCAAGCGCCCGCTCACGACCCGTTGGGGGTTCTCCTGGCAGGAGATAGCGAGGCCATAGATGCGTTGGCCACGGCGGCGGAGCTTGGGGTGGTGGAGTGGATTCGCGCGACTCTCTCCGATGCCCTCGATGCGCGTGACCCGAGGGTGACCGTCGACGAGGACATGGAGCGCAAGTTCCGGGCCATCATCAAGGCTTCTCAATACTCGTACCCAACGGGCGACATTGAAGACATGCTCCGGGAGACCGAGGCGGGCCGCTGGGTGAGGTGGTGATCTTCGTCGACGCCAACGTCCCGATGTATCTGGTGGGCGGCGAGCATCCCAACAAGACCACTGTCATGGGCCTCTTGCCAACTTTGACAGCCGCTGGCGAGCAGCTCGTCACCGACGTGGAGGTCTACCAGGAAATACTCCACCGGTATCACGCCACGCAGCGGCTGGAAGTTGTCGACGCTGCCTTTGAAGCTCTTGATGACCTCGTGTCGTCCATCCTGGTGTTCGGACGGGAAGACGTGCTGGAGGCGAAGGACATCCTCGCCTCTGCGCCCGGGCTATCCGCGCGGGATGCCATCCACATTGCCGTGATGCGCCGTGCCGGCGTCAATCGCATCCTGAGCTTCGATCGCGGGTTCGACGCGTTTCAAGAGGTCGAGCGAGTCAGCTAGCCGACCACCGCTAGCGCATCGACGGCGGAGCCGCGGAGGGCGAAGGGGCCGGCGTGGTCGATGCGGACGTCGACGAGGGCGCCGGTGCGAGCGGGGGCGTCGAGGTGGACGAGCTTGCCGGTGCGGGTGCGCCCGTAGGGCTGGCCCTTCTTGCTGGTCCCCTCAACGAGAATGGTCTGGGTCGTGCCGAGGAGGGACTCGTTGATCTCGCGGGAGATGCGCTCCTCGATGGCGTTGATACGCTGGAGGCGCTCGGACTTGACCTCGGCGGGGACGTCATCGGGCAGCTTGCGGTAGGCGATCGTGCCGGGGCGGGGGGAGTAGGCCGCCGAATGAACCTTATCGAAGCGCAAATTCTCGAGTAGCTCGATCGTCTCCTGGAAGTCGGCCTCGGTCTCGCCGGGGTAGCCGACGATGACGTCGGTGGTGATGCCGGCGGCGGGCATCAGGCCGCGCACCTCGGCGACCTTGTCGAGGTACTCGGCCTTCGTGTAGCCGCGGCGCATCGAGTCGAGGACGGCGTCGCTGCCGGCCTGCACGGGCAGGGAGAAGCACTCCATGACCTTCGGGAGGTCGGCGACGGCCTGGAGGATGCGCGGGGTCATGTCCTTCGGGTAGGAGGTGAGGAAGCGGATGCGGTCGAGCCGCTCGATGGCGGAGAGCTCGCGCATCAGGTCGCCGAGGTCGGGCGTGGCGTCGAGGTCGTGGCCGTAGGCTTCGACCGTCTGGCCGAGCAGGGTCACCTCGCGCACGTCGTTGGCGGCGAGGTAGGCGACCTCGCGCACGACCTCGTCGACGGGGCGGCTGCGTTCGCGACCGCGACGGTAGGGGACGATGCAGTAGGTGCAGAACTTGTCGCAGCCGTGGACGACGGGCACGTAGGCGGTGGGGCCGTCGGGCACGGCGAACGTGGCTGGCCAGAACTCGCCTCCGAGATCCTCGGCGGGCTCCTCGACGAGCTCCATGATGGGCTCGAACTGCTGGGGCCGGGCGAAGACGTCTACGAAGGGGAAGCGCTTCTCCAGGTCGGTCGTGCGCAGGCCGACCATGCAGCCCATGACGGCGACCTTGAGGTCGGGGCGCTCCTCCTTGACGAGGCGTACGCGTCCGAGCTGGGAGTAGGCGCGATCCTCGGCGTGCTGGCGCACGCTGCAGGTGTTGATGACGACGATGTCGGCGCTGGCGGCCTCGGGGACGGCTTCCATGCCGAGGCGCGTGAAGCCGGCGGCCAGCTTTTCGCTGTCCGCGACGTTCATCTGGCAGCCAACGGTCCAGAGGAAGTAGCGCTCGGTCATCATTTCTCTCGGGTCTTGAGTGGCGGAGGGGGAGGGATTCGAACCCTCGACCGACGTTTCCACCGGTAAGCGCTTAGCAGGCGCCCGCACTAGGCCACTATGCGACCCCTCCACAGGCATTGTAGGCACGCGGATCGCTTGCGCCACATTCGGGCCGGTCTGTTCGCCCCGCCTTGGGGCGCAGGTCCTACACTTGCTGCATGGCGCCGGCCGTGGTCGTGGTCATCTTCACCGTGCTCGAAGGGCGGCTCTCCGTGCTCCTGATCGAGCGCGCGGCGGAGCCCTGCCAGGGGGAGTGGGCCCTGCCCGGGGGCCTGCTACAGGGAGACGAAACGCTCGACGGGGCAGCCAGCCGCAAGCTCCAGGACGAAACAGGCCTGACGGACGTGTTCCTGGAACAGCTCTACAGCTTCGATGCGACGGACGAGGGGAACGCGGGGATCGTGGTCGCGTACTTCGCGCTGCTCCCGGCAGCGCAGGCACGGCTGCGGCGCGAACTTGAGTGGCGCCCGGCCTGGCACGCCCTGCGCGAACTCGGCGACCTCGCGTTCGAGAACGAGCGCATCCTCGACTACGCGCGCGAGCGGCTGCGCAACAAGCTCGCCTACACGAACGTCGCCTACAGCTTCCTGCCCCGGCGCTTCACGCTGCGGGAGCTGCAGGGCGTCTACGAGGCGATCCTCGAGGAACCGGTCGACAAGCGGAACTTCCGGCGCCGGATGGTCGGGCTCGGAATCGTCCGGGCCACCAACGAAACCCGCAAGGAAGGCGCCCACCGCCCCGCCCGCCTGTACGAGTTTTCTTCCTGAGGCCGAACTGTCGGTGGTCGGTGGTCGGTGGTCCCCAGACCCACGAGGTCGCCAATGTAGAGACAGTGCCCTGGCCGGGGCTGTCTGGGCCCCTAGGGTCGCGGGGGAGCAACCACGTATGCTGGGCCCGTCGACGACTGCCAGTGAATCGGAGTGAAGCGGAGTTGTCGGCATCGACAGGCCTTCCTGGATACTGCGGGACCGCGGCCTCCCCTCAGTGACGCGAGGGGCGAAGGTGTGGCGTACGCCCCTCAGAAGTGACGAGTTCGGAAGGAGCCTGTTTCGTGTCGACTGTAGCCCACCTCCAGCGCCTCGTTTCGTACGTCCCACGCGGGCTCATGCTTGTAGCAGTGGCTGCGCTTGGGCTGTCGGCCATGGCGGGAGCTGGGGCAACGGGAGAGGCTGGGGGCACGGTCCGCATCGAGGTTCGCGTCTGGCAGAGCCTGGAGGATGGCAGGGAGATCCACCTCAGCGCCCGCCCGGCGGATGGCTCGTGGCGCACGCTGGGCACCATCCCACTGCCGCTGGACGATGGCTTCAGCGACAGCGGACAATTCCGATACGGGGACACCAGCCTGGACGTTCCCGTGCCCACTCAGGCGATCCCGCCCGCAGTGGAGGTGCGCGTCTGGCAGCACGTGCGGAAACCCGGGGCGATCTACATCAGCGCACGTCCCCGCGGCGGTTCGTGGCGAGAGCTGGGCACGATTCGCCTGCCGCTGGAGGCTGGCCTCAGCAACAGCGGACGATTTCGTTATGGAGACATCGCCCTCGCCGTACCGTTGCCGAACAGGGGAGTTGCGACGTTGGCTGGGGGCTTTGGGAGAACGGGATACCCGGACGCACGGGGGTGGGGGGAGCTCGGGCTCACCGTCGCCTCCGACGGTAGCGTGATCGTCGCGGATCGCTGGAACCATGCGATCCGCCGGGTTACGCCCGAGGGAGTCGTGACGACCATTGCGGGTGGCAACGGGGCAGGTCTGCTGGATGGCACGGCGGAGCACGCCCAGTTCAACTCGCCCCGAGATGTGGCGATTGATGCGGATGGCGCCATCTACGTCGCCGATGCCGGAAACCACCGCATCCGGAAGGTCACTGCCGATGGCGTGGTGTCAACGGTCGCCGGGAGCGACCGCGGCGAAGCCGACTGGAGGGAGATACGGGATGGTCCCGCCGACAAGGCCTTGTTGGCAGGTCCTGCTGCGCTCGTAGTGGATGCATACGGCGACCTCTACATCCTGGAGCGCTTCGCCGTCAGGCGGCTGTCGCCGTCGGGTTGGGTCTCGACCGTGGTCAAGCACAAGGGCTGGGGCTGGCGCGATGGACCGACAGAGGAGGCGGAGTTCCAGAGCCTGTACGACATGGCGGCTGATGACGCGGGCAACCTCTACCTGATCGACGACACGAGGGGTTCCCTGGGTTCGGGCGCGATGGTCCTCGCCATCCGGAAGATCGACACGGCTGGCGTCGTTACGACCCTCTACCGGGACCGTCCCCCATCACTAGGTGGCACCCTGGCCTATCCCTCAGGCCTCGCGGTAACGGGCGATGGTGTGATCTATCTCGCCAACACGGGGCGCCACCAGATTGTCCGGCTGACGGCTGAGGGCGAGCTACAGGCAGTCGCTGGCACGGGGCAGGAAGGCCAACTTGAAGGTCCTCACGGTGCGGCAACGTTCTCTGCTCCCAGCAGAATGGCGTTCGCTCCCGACGGCTCGCTTGTTGTAGCTGACCAGGATGGAACCGTCATCCGCCGAGTCCTTTCCGGCGGTGGCGGGTCTGGGGCCGATGCGATTCCGCTGGCGGACTTCGAACCACTTCCACGGGTGGCGGGAGTGCGTGTCAGCGTCCTTGCAGGGGAGGGTGAACAGGGGTTCCTGGATGGGCAGGGCACACAGGCGCAGTTCTTCTTCCCGGTGGGTATGGCTCTGGACGGGTCGGGGAACGTGATCGTGGCCGACTCGGGCAACGATGCGATCCGCGCCATCGGCTTGGATGGGACGGTAACCACGCTTGCGGGAGGGAACGGGGCGGGCGGGCGCGATGGTCCGTGCGGGGATGCCCAGTTCTCGGAACCCGCGTGGGTGGCGGTGGACACCGACAGGGGGATTGTCTATGTGTCCGAGAGAAGCGGACACCGGATTCGTCGAATCGATGCCGGCGAGCCCGGGTCCTGCTCGGTGAGGACTGTCGCCGGTAGCGAACGGGGCTTCCGCGATGGATCCGCGGCAGAGGCGAGATTCTCCTATCCCCAGGGGGTCGTGCGTGAAGACGACGGAAGCCTGTTCGTCGCCGACTCCGGGAACAACCTCATCCGGCGCGTGTTCCCCGGCGCCCGGGTCTCGACCATTGCCGGCGATCCCGACGGATTCAGGGGCAATCCCGGGACCCGCGACGGAACAGGGCCAGTGGCCCTGTTCAGCAGCCCAGATGGCATTGCGCTCGATCGGGAGGGCAACATCCTCTTCACCGAGTCGAACAACGCCATTCGCAAGATCGATCGCGACGGATTCGTGTCCACTGTGCTCAGGACGCCAGGGTATGACGAGGGCGGAGCGCTCTCGCCCTTCACCGCCGGGATCGCCGTCGGCCGGGATGGGAGCCTCTACGTTGCTGACTTCGCCTTCGACCGCGTCTTGAGGCTCACCACCGATGGCATCCTCTCGATCGTCGTGGACCGGGAGACGCACATGCCCCCCGGATACCGCTTCGGAGACCCATATGGGCTTCTCACGACTGCAGACGGCACCCTCTTCGTGACGGCCCGCCACACCGGTGTCATCTTCAAGGTCACGTTCGAGGACTAGGTCGACAGGGAACGGGGACACGTCCAGCAGTGAGCAACGCCAACCAATCTCTTTGTCTCCCAACATCCATGTTGGAACAGTAATATTGGGGAGTTCGAGGGGTGGCCCTTACATGCCAACAGCCGGGCGGCTGTGAGATAGACGCCGTCGGCCCGACGAGGGACATCTGTTGCGAGTCCGGGGCCCTAGCCACCTCTCGGAGGCAATGCGGCTCCCCAGGAGTAGCGCAGCGTTTGGTGTCGATTAGGAAACCGGGAACGTGGTCGGTGGTCGGTGGTCGGTGGTCGGTGGTCGGTGGTCGGTGGTCGGTGGTCGGTGGTCGGTGGTCGGGAAGGAACTCCAGCGTCAGCGCAGAGTCAGGCGACACCCCTTGCGAGTTCGGCAGGTCAGCATCTAGTCGCCGGCCCGCCACTCGTCTCGCAGGATCGCGTAGAGCACGTCGTCGATGTACTCGCCGCGGAGCTGGCGGTGGCGGCGAAGGAACCCCTCGCGCTTCATGCCAAGCTTCTCCATGACCCGCCAGGATGCCTCGTTGTCGATGGCCGCGTACGCGTAGATCCGCTCCAGCCCAAGGGTCCGGAAGCCATGCTCGATTGCCACGGCCACGGCCTCGGTCGTGAGGCCCTGTCCCCAGAGGGCGCTGGCGATGCCGTAGCCGACTTCGGCCGAACCGGCAGAAGGGGTGAGATTGAGGAAACCGGAGGCCCGTCCGTCGTGGTCAATCGCCCACCTCAGTTTCTCCTCGGTCCTCGTGAGGATGGCCGTGGCCATGAACTCCTCGGTATCGCGACGGACATACGGGTGGGGAACCTCGAGGTAGCGGCCCCATTCGGGGTCGGAAGCAAAGGCGAACACGTCGTCGATGTCGGCCATGCGGAAGGGGCGCAGGAGGAGGCGGGGTGTACGAAGCTCCGGCGGGCCTGCCTCGGCAGGTTGCTGAGCAGCCTGGTCGCCTGCCGGCGACCAGTTGTCCCGAAGGATTGCGTAGAGCACGTCGTCGGTGCGCTCGTCGCGAATGAGGCGGTTGCCGCGCAGCACGCCCTCACGCGTCATCCCCAGCTTTTCCATGACGCGCCAGGAGGCCGAGTTGCGGATGTCGGCGACGGCCTGAATGCGCGCCAGGCCCATCGACTCGAAGCCATAGGCGATTGCAGCCCGGGCCGCTTCTGTGGTCAGGCCCTGGCCCCAGAGGGGATGGGCGATGGAGTAACCCATCTCCGCCAGGTTGTGGTCGCGAACCCTCAGGTCGATGTTGCCGGAGGCGCGCCCTTCGTAGACGACGGCCCACGTGGGGTTCTTTGCGGGATCGGCGAGGAGCAAGGTCGCGACGAACTCCTCGGCGTCGCGACGCGTGTAGGGCGAGGGCACTTCGAGGTAGCGACTCCACTCGGGGTCGGTAGCGTAGGCGAAAACGTCGTCGACATCGCCGCTGCGGTAAGGGCGCAGGAGGAGGCGTTCGGTACGGAGTTCGGGGAGGCCTTCCATCGAACGAGTATTCGGCATCGGCGGGCTTTACGCGAGGTTCGGAGTACCCTGCTGTATCCTTGAGGCCGAGGCTTACGAGCCGTGCATCCCTACGTTGCCCAGTTCACCCTGACGTTTCTCACGATCCTGACGTGGGCGATCGTGGCGCGTGCGCTTATCAGCTTCCTGCCGATCGACCAGGGGAGCACTATCTACCAGGTGCTGTTCCGGATCACGGAGCCCGTGATCGACCCGATCCGGCGGGTGCTGCCGAGCACGGGGATGCTGGACCTGAGCCCGCTCGCGGCCATCCTGTTGATGATCGTGTTGCAGCAGCTGGTGATCCAGATGGCGTCCGCTAACTGAACCGGGGCGAGAAACGGACCTAGGCGGCGGCCTTCGCGCGCTCGGCGACCCGGGCGAAGGCGTCCGGCCGGGTGACGGCGAGGTGGGCGAGCATCTTGCGGTCGAGCTCGACGCCGGCCTTGCGCAGACCGCTCATGAGGCGCGAGTAGCTGATTCCCTCGCGGCGGGCGGCGGCGTTGATGCGGATGATCCAGAGACGGCGGAAGTCGCCCTTGCGCGTGCGGCGGTCTTCGTAGCTGTAGCGAAGGGCGTGCATGACGCTCTCGTTGGCGCGGCGGAAGACGCGATGGCGCTGGCCGTGGTGGCCCTTCGCGAGGGCGAGGATCTTCTTGTGGCGGCGGTGCGAGGTGACACCGCGCTTCACTCGACTCATGGGTTGGGCTCCTTCGTGAACCTGGCCCGACGGCCAGGGGAACGGGTTACTCTGCGAGCATCTTCCTGATGGTTCGCGACTGGGAGGCGGAAACGGGGACGGTGCGGCCGAACTTCACGCGGACGGGCTTGCGCTTCTTCCGGCGGAAGTTGTTGCGGCTTCCGTACATCCGCATGATCTTCCCGCCGCCGGTTACGCGAAAGCGCGAGGCGGCGCCCTTGTGGGTCTTGATCTTTGGCACTGGCTAGTCCCCGGACGCAGCCCCCGTGACGGGGTCTCCGCTCCCGCTCTCGGGCTCTTCCCCGGCCTGGGCGGCGCCGTTCTGGGCTTCCGCCTCAAGCTCGGCGGCACGGTCCCGCGCCGCGATCCCGCGCTTGTCGGGAATCAGGATCATCGACATGTGACGGCCTTCGAGCGCTGCGTCCTTCTCCTTCGTCGCTACATCTTCGAGGTTCACGAAGATACGATCGAGGAGGTTCTTGCCGATCTGGGGGTGGGTGATTTCCCGCCCGCGGAACATGACCGTGACCTTCACCTTGTCGCCCTGGCGGAGAAGCTTCTCGACGGTGCGCGTCTTGAAGTCGATGTCGTGCACGTCGATCTTCGGCTTCATGCGCACTTCGCGCAGCCGGGTCTTGACCTGGTTCTTGCGCGCCTCGCTCTCCTTCTTCGACTGCTCGTACTTGAAGCGGCCGAAATCCATGAGGCGGGCGACGGGAGGGGAGGCCTGGCCGGAGACCTCGACGAGGTCGACATCGCGTTCCCGGGCCATGGCGATCGCTTCCGCCGTGCTGAGAACGCCGACCTGCTGACCCTCTTCGTCAATGACCCGCACCTCGGGAACGCGGATGCGCTCGTTGATGCGCGGCTGCGGCGGCGGCGGTTTAGGCGGAACTTTCGAGCGTCGTTTTCTCAAGCTGCTCCCCGTTGAACGTGCAGAGGATGATAGCACCCCGATTCTGGCGCTGTATATCGCAACCGCGCCGGGCTCTACCATGGCCCCATGGCGTCCGTGCGACGAGCGGTCATCCTCGCGGCCGGGCTCGGCACGCGCATGCTGCCGGCGACCAAGTCCATACCCAAGGAGATGCTGCCGGTTGTGGACCGGCCCATCATCCAGTACGCGGTGGAAGAGGCGGTCGCGGCGGGCATCGAACACGTCGTGATCGTGCTGTCGCCGGACCGCGCAGCGATCCGCGAGCACTTCGGCGGGGGCTCCCGCATCGAGGGCATTGCCCGCGAGCGCGGCGACGACGCCCTGACCGCGCGGGTGCTGGCGCCCGAACGGCTGGCGACATTCACGTTCGTGGAGCAGCGCGAGCCGCTGGGGACCGGTCACGCGGTCCAGCAGGCGCAGCCCTACCTTGAAGGCGAGCCATTCGCGCTGCTGTTCCCGGACGACATCATCCTCGGGCCCGCGCCCTGCACGGCGCAGCTGGCGAAGGTCTACGAGGGTTGCGGCGCGGCATCAGTCATCGCCGTGCAGCAGGTATCGCGAGAGCAGATCCCCCAGTACGGGATCGTCGACCCCACCGGTCCGGGCAACCCCGTTCGCCTGCGCGGCATCGTCGAGAAGCCGCCGGCGAGCGAGGCGCCGTCCGATCTCGGCGTGGTGGGGCGGTACGTGCTCGGCCCCTCCATCTTCGAGCAGATCGAGAAACTTGAGCCGGGCGCGGGCGGGGAGCTGCAGCTCACCGACGCGCTCGGGGTACAGATCGCGGCGGGCGAGCCCGTCTTCGCCTGCCGCTTCGAAGGTCGCCGTTACGACGCGGGCCGGCCCGCGGGGGCAATCGCCGCCGCGGGCGGGGGGCGGGGGGTCACGGTCGGGGGGGGGCGCGCCGTTCTCCCCCTGCCGCTTCGAAGGTCGCCGTTACGACGCGGGCCGGCCCGCGGGGGCAATCGCCGCCGCGGTCGCCGCCGCCATCGACCGCGAGGAGATCCGTGCGGACCTCCTCGCCCACCTCACCGCCCTCATGCCAACGGAGCAGTAGCCATGCGCATCCTGACCATCGGGTATTCCCTGCCGAACACGATCGTGGACAACCACACGATCCTGAACGCGCCCAGCATCACCGACTACGACGCGGCCCTCATCGACCCTGAGGCGATCACGATGTCGGTCCAGCAACTGCTGGAAGGGGAGCGCCCCTTCGTCGCGCAGGACGGGCGGGATGTGGTCAACGGGGCGACAACGGCGACGCAGATTTCGGCCGCGGACCAGCTCCTGCGGCGGGCGGAGGAAGCGGAACGCTTCCTCGAACAGGGAGGCACGTTGTTCGTGGTCGGGCGGCCGAACGCGGTCCTGCCCGGGGTCATCGGCTTCGAGGGGTTCGACCGCTACAGCTGGCTGCCGGCGCCCCAGGGGGGGAGCTGGAACCCACCTAACCTGCGCGCCGGCGAGGGTAAGACCGTCCGCATCGCCGACGACCGGCACCCGCTCAGCGGGGTGCTGCGCGAGTACCGGCGGCACATCACCTACCGCGCCGTCCTGCATCCGGCGATCGCGACCGCGGATCGGGAAGGGCACGTGATCGCGACGGGCGGCTCGAACGTGCCCATTGCGGCCGAGTTCAAGGTGCTCGCGGGGCGCGTGGTGGTGACGCCCGTGTTCGCGAGTGTCACCGGGAACATCCGCACGAAGCTGGCCCAGGCGCTGGTCGACGCGATGACGGAGGTGGCCGCGGGCGCCGTCTCGGAGGACGCCCCCGGGTGGGCGCGCACGCACGCGCTGCCCGGTTCCGAGCAGATCGAGGCGGAACTGGCGGAACTGGAGGAGGCGGAGTCGGCGGCGGCGGCAAGAACGGCGGCGGTACGCGAGCGACTCGACCTGCTGACCGCCCACCGGCGGCTCCTGTGGGCGACCGGCCCAACCTTTGTGGGCGCCGTCCAGGACGCCCTGGCGCTCCTCGGACTGGAGGCGGCGACCGCAGACGACGGTCTGGCGGTCACGGAGGGGGAGCACACCGCACTGGTCGAGGTGGAGAGCGACCGCGAGGGTGTAGCCGAGTGGCCGTACGTGCGGCTCCAGCGGCGGCTTGAGCGGCGCCTGCTCGAGGAGGGGGATCAGCTCCGGGGCATCATCGTGGTGAACGGGAAGCGCACCATCACCCCGACGGCGCGGAAGGACCAGTTCAGCGACGCGCTGCGCATCGCCTGCGAAAACTACGGTTACGCACTGATCACGGGGGAGACGCTGTTCTCGCTGGTGCAGCGCGCGCTGGGTACCGACGCGGAAGGCGCCACACCTTTCGAGGCCGCCGGTCGGCGCCTCATCCACGGCCGGGGACTGATCACGACGGAACAGGCGGTCGGCGAGACGGAAGAGGCCGGGGACGCCAGCATCTTCTAGCGGGCGCGCGGCTACACGGAGAGAACCGAGGCCTCCCACTCTCGCAGGTTGGCGGGGTCAAGCCGCGTGATGTCGGGTAGACGGTCGAAGTCCCTGTCGGCGGAGATGATCCGCTCAATGCCGAGCCGCCGCATGACGGCCGCATGGATGTAGTCGCGCGCGGAGATCCCGGGATAGCGGTCCGCCAGCTCCGCCGCCAGTTGGACATCCTCCACGTAGAACGGCTCAACGCGGCCGGACATCAACTCCGCGAACCGCTGGAGCACCTCTCTCCCTCGGGGCCACTGCCGCGAACCGATATACCGATGCATCAGTTCCTGGAGGATCTCAACGTCAGCGATGAAGGAGCGCGGATGCGCCGCCACCATCCACAGGATGCGCGCGCAAGGCTCCCGGTAGAGGTGGTCCCGGCCCGCGGCGTAGATGGGGACGTTGGCGTCAAGAAAGGCGATCAAGGGAGGGGCTCGTAGGCCTTCACAAGCTGGCGCGAGAGGACATCCGGATCGGGAACGTCTTCGACCTCCAGGGCGGCCAGCCGCTCGACCGCGGCCTTGCGGCGCTCCAGCATCACGGCTTCCCAAGCCTCGTCAATCAGGCGGCGGACCACCTCGGAAGTGGGGATTCCCGCTGTTTCAACGAGCATGTCCAACCGCTGCTTCCGCTCTTCGTCCAGCCGTACTTCCAGGCGCGCGGCCATGGGTGCTCCCGTACGGAAGACTCCGTACGGTTTCCAGTATACGACAGCAGATGTACGGCGACGAGGGGCCGTGTTAGGAGTCGGGGAAGGTGACGCAGGTGGTCGTGCTCTCGATGCCCTCGACCACGCGGATGTGCTGGCTGATGAGGGCCGGCACCTGCGTGATGCTGGGCGCTTCGATGACGGCCACGATGTCGTAGGGGCCCATCACCTGGTAGACCTCGGCGATGCCATCCACATTCTGCAGGGAGTCGAATACGCGCTGGGTCTCTGCCGGGTCGACGACGATGAGCACGAACGCCTTGATCATCTCTTTCTCCTAGTCCTCGCGTAGCTGCAGGACGGCCATGAAGGCCTCCTGCGGAATTTCCACGTTGCCGACGCGCTTCATGCGCTTCTTGCCCTCGGCCTGCTTCTCGAGCAGCTTCCGCTTTCGCGTTATGTCGCCACCATAGCACTTGGCGAGGACGTTCTTGCGCAGCGCGCGGACCGTCTCGCGGGCAATGATACGGCCACCGATCGCGGCCTGCAGGGGCACATCGAACATCTGCCGGGGGATGAGGCTGCGCAGCTTGAGCACCAGCGAACGGCCCTCGCGGGTAGCGTTCTCGCGGTGGGTGATGATGGAGAGGGCATCAACCACCTGGCCGTTCACGAGCACATCGACCTTAACGAGCGCGGCGGCGCGGTAGCCCGCGGGCTGGTAGTCGAGGCTGGCGTAGCCGCTCGTGGAGCCTTTCAGGTTGTCGTAGAAGTCGACGAGTATCTCGGCCATGGGGATCTCGTAGGCGAGGAGCACACGCGCCTCGCCCGGGGCGAGGTCGTTCTCCGGCTCGAGGTACTCCATGCGCTGGAAGCTCCCACGCCGGCTTGTGACAAGGTCCATGACCTGGCCGATGTGGCGGCTGGGCGTGACGACGTCGATGTTCGCCCAGGGCTCGCGGATCTCCTCGATGCGGGAGGGGTTGGGAAGGAGGGAGGGATTCTCAATGGCGACCACCTCGCCCGAGCTCAGCTCGACCTCGTACTCGACGCTGGGGGCGGTTGTAAGCAGGCCGAGGTCGTACTCGCGCTCCAGTCGCTCCACCACGATCTCCAGGTGCAGGAGGCCGAGGAAGCCGCAGCGGAAACCGAAGCCCAGCGCCGCCGATGACTCCGGCTCGTAGGCGAGGGAGGCGTCGTTGAGGGCGAGTCGCTCCAACGCCTCGCGCAGCTCCTGGTACTGGTCGGAGTCGGTGGGGTAGATGCCGGCGAAGACCATCGGCTTGGCCTGCCGGTAACCGGGGAGGGGTTCGGACGCGGGGGCGGCGGCAAGGGTGACGGTGTCGCCCACGCGGCAGTCGGCGACCTCCTTCAGGCCCGTCGCGATGTATCCCACTTCGCCCGCGGCCAGGCCCGCAAGGGGACTCAACGCGGGAGCGAAGATGCCGAATTCTAGCGGCTCGAAACTCTTGCCCGTCTGCATCAGGCGCAAGTCGGAGCGGCCTTGCATCTCACCTTCCATCACGCGCACGTGGGCGAGCACACCCTTATAGGCGTCGTACTTGGAATCGAAGATCAGCGCCTTGAGCTCGGCCGAGCGGTCGCCCGTGGGCGGAGGGACGCGCTCGCAGACGGCCTCGAGGATCTCGGCGATGCCGCTCCCCTCCTTCGCGCTCGCGAAGATGATCTCCTCGCTGGCGAATCCGATGACGCGCTCCAGCTCGTGCGCGACTCGTTCGGTTTCGGCGTGGGGCAGGTCGATCTTGTTGATGACGGGGATGAGGGTGAGCCCCTGGTCGAGCGCCAGGTAGACGTTCGCGAGCGTCTGCGCCTCGATGCCCTGGGAGGCATCGACGACAAGGATGGCGCCCTCGCAGGCGGCCAGCGAGCGGGAGACCTCGTAGGTGAAGTCGACGTGCCCGGGGGTGTCGATGAGGTTGTACTGGTATTCCTCACCATCGGCGCCGCGGTAAGCCATGCGGGCGGCGGCGGCCTTGATCGTGATGCCCCGCTCGCGCTCCAGGTCCATGGTGTCGAGCACCTGGTCGGCCATGGCGCGCACGGCCACGGTCTCGGTCACCTCAAGGAAGCGATCGGCGAGCGTCGACTTACCGTGATCGATGTGGGCGATGATGCAGAAATTGCGGATGCGGGACTGATCCACACGCCCAGTGTATGGGCTGCCCGCGCTGCGAGCTTCATGAACGTGTCCGGCGGTCTCTAGGGGAGCCCCGTGCTAGTCTCGCGGCACAATCTCGCACCCCCAAAAGAGGACACACGATGGCACGGAAGAAAGTCACGATCGTTGGCGCCGGCATGACCGGCGGCGCCATGGCGCAGCGGCTCATTGAGCGCGACATCTGCGACGTCGTCCTGCAGGACGACCCCCAGTTCGCCAAGACGATGCACTTCGGCAAGGCGCTGGATGAGTCGCAGGCAGCCGCATGGAGCGGCTTCAGCGCCTCCATTAGCGCCACCGACGGTTGGGAAGAGACGGCGGACTCTGACGTGGTGATCGTGACCGCGGGGGCGCCCCGCCGGCCGGGGATGAGCCGCGAGGAGTTGCTGAACAGCAACGCCGCGATCGTGCGCGCCAAGGTGGCGGATGCGGCGAAGGCCTCGCCGAACGCGGCGCTCGTCATCTTCTCGAACCCGATGGACGCGATGTGCCACGTCGCCCTTGAGGCGAGCGGCTTCCCGCGGGAGCGGGTCATCGGCCAGGGCGGTGCACTCGACAGCGCGCGCTACCGCCACTTCGTCTCCGACGCCTGCGGCGTCTCGCCACAGGACGTCCACGGCTACGTCATCGGCGGCCACACGGACACGACGATGGTGCCCGTCGTCTCGCAGACGCGGGTCGGTGGCGTGCCGCTGACGAAGCTCCTGCTGGCGGAGCAGATCGACGAGGTCGTGGGCCGCACGATGCGGGGCGGGGCGGAAATCGGGGAACTAATGGGCGTCGGCAGCGCCTACTACGCCCCTTCGGCGGGAACGATCGCGATGGTCACGTCGATCCTGCTGGACCAGCGCCGCCTGATGCCGTGCTCGACGCTGCACCAGGGCGAGTACGGGATCGAGGGCGTGTTCTCGGGCACGGTCGTGCAACTCGGCGAGGGCGGCATCCAGCGCACCTTCGAGCTGGAGCTGTCAGACGACGAACGCGAGCGCGTCGTTGCTGCGGCGGAAGCGACGAAGGGGCTGGTCGCGCAGCTGGACTAGGGGGCCGGTTCAGCCCGCAGTCACGCGGGTCCAGGCGAGGCCATCGACGTGCTCGAAGTGGGCATCGGCGGAGACGAGCTCGGCGTCAGTCTCCACGGCATGCGCGGCGATCCAGATGTCGTTCGTGGGGATAGGTCGGCCCTTGGCGCGAAGAGCGGCGGCTATTCGGCCATAGCGTTCGGCTGTGCTCTGACCTACAGCAACCACCGACGTGCCAGGGGCGCGAAGGAACGCCTGGAGGCGATCCATGTTCGCCTCGAAGCGTGTTCCCCAGCGGAATCCATAGAGAAGCTCCCCGAGGACGATGACCGACAAGTAGACCTCTTCAGCTCCTTGCACGAACGCCGACACCTGGGGGTGGCCCTCAGCAGCCAGCCTGTATGCATTGGCATCCAGGAGGACCTTCACTGCCACATCGACTCGTCGATGGTGTGAAAGAACTCCAGAGCCTCTTTCAGCTCAGCGGACTCCTCGGGAGCCATACTCCCGACAAAGTGGTCCAGCGACTTGCCGATCCTGCGGGGAGGGGAAGGCGACCCAGGAAGCTCTGCGGCCTTGTAGAGGAGCTTGCGGGCAGCCTCGTCCGGAGAGATGCCCTCCTCCTCCGCGATCCTGAGGAGACACTGGTACACCCTGTCATCCATGTCCCGGACCGTTACCTGGTTCACGTCGCGCTGCCCCTGCGAGCTACATTGTAGCGAACAATGAACAGCCTGTCAGCCAGCCGCGGCGCGACGGAGGGCGGCGGCGGCTTCGCGGACGCGGACGGGGGCGGTGCCGCCGATGGCATCGCGGGCGGCGAGGGCCGCGTGGACGTCGATGTCGAGGACGTCGGGCTGGAACAGGCCGCTGGCCGCGGTGTAAACCTCGAACGGGAGCTCGTGTAGCTCGCAGCGGCGCTCCTCGGCCTCGCGCACGAGGCCGCCGGTGACAGCGTGAGCCTCGCGGAAGGGCAGGCCCTTGCGCACGAGATAGTCGGCGATGTCGGTGGCGAGGGCGAAGCCGCCGGAGGCGGCGTCGCGCATGCGCGGCAGGTCGAACTCCAGGGCGGGGACCATCGCCGCGAAGATGCGGAGCGTGGGCACGACGACCGCGGCCGCGTTGAGGATGGCGGCCTTGTCTTCCTGGAGGTCACGGTTGTAGGCGAGGGGCTGGCCCTTGAGGTTCGTCAGCAGGTTTACCAGCTCGCCGAAGACGCGCCCGGTGCGCCCGCGGGCCAGCTCGGCGACATCGGCGTTCTTCTTCTGGGGCATCATGCTGGAGCCGGTGGCGAAGGCGTCGGGCAGGCGCACGAAGGCGAACTCGGCAGACGACCAGATCACGATCTCCTCGGCGAGGCGCGAGAGGTGCGCCTGCGCAATGGCGCAAGCGGACAGGAACTCGATGGCGTAGTCGCGGTCAGCGACCGCGTCGAGGCTGTTGCGGGAGACGGCGTCGAAGCCGAGCTCGCGCGCGACCATCTCGCGGTCGAGGGGGTAGGGCGAGCCCGAGAGGGCGCCCGAGCCGAGGGGGAGCACATTCGCGCGGTCGCGGCAATCGCGGAAGCGGTCGCGGTCGCGCAACAGCATCTCGCCGTAGGCGAGAAGGTGGTGCCCGAGCGTCACGGGCTGGGCGCGCTGGAGGTGCGTGTAGCCCGGCATGGGGTCGGCCGCATGGACCAGCGCGAGGTCGCAGAGCGCCTCGATGAGGCCCTCCGCGGCGGCGGCGGCCAGGTCGCACTGCTCGCGCACGAGCATGCGATTGAGCAGCGAGACCTGGTCGTTGCGCGAGCGGGCGGTGTGCAGGCGGCCGGCAGCCGTCCCGATGTCTTCGCGGAGGAGCACCTCGACGTGGGTGTGGATGTCCTCGAGCTCCGGGCGCCACTCGACCTCGCCCGCGCGGAAGCGTTCGAGCACGCGGGCAAGGCCAGCGACGATCGCCGCAGCCTCGTCCCCGGGGATGATGCCGGTGGCGCCAAGCATGCGCGCGTGCGCGACCGAGCCGGCGATGTCGTGCTCGTACAGGTCACGATCAACGCCCGCGGTGTAGTCGCGCGTGAGGTCGTCCATCGACCCCTCGAAGCGACCGCCCCAGGTCCGTTGTACTTCGCTCATGGCTCCATTGTCGCGCGAAGGACCGCTGTGTCCTACCGAGCCTCGCATGGGGGCGAGACGGGGCCGCGTAGACTGCGGGCATGGCGACCGATTCGAGTCCGGATCCCATCCCCGACGACCTGCGGCAGTTCGAAGCGCTGGAAGCGATCATCCGGCGCCTGCACGGCCCGCAGGGGTGCCCCTGGGACCGGGAACAGACGCACGAATCGCTGCGGCCCCACCTGCTGGAGGAGAGCTACGAATTGCTCGAAGCGATCGACTCGGGCGAGGCGGATTCCATCGCCGAGGAGCTGGGCGACGTGCTCCTGCAGGTGCTGATGCACGCAGCCGTGGCGGAGCGGCTGGGCGAGTTCGAGTTCGGCGACGTGTACGCGCGCATCGCTTCCAAGCTCGTGGCGCGGCATCCGCACGTGTTCGCCGATGCCACGGCGGAGACAGCGGAAGACGTACGCGAGAGCTGGGACGTGCTGAAGCAGAAGGAGCGGCCCGACCGGTCCCGCCTCGACGGGGTGCCGGCCACGCTGCCCGCGCTGGCGGAGTCGCAGACAATCCAGGGGCGCGCCCGGCGAGCCGGGTTCGACTGGCCCGACATCCAGGGACCGCTGGACAAGTTGTCCGAGGAGATTGCGGAGCTGGCCCTGGCCGAGACGGAGGCCGACCGGGAGGAGGAGTTCGGCGACGTGCTGTTCGTGATCGCGCACATCGCGGCGACAATGGGGGTCGACGGCGAGCAGGCGCTGCGCCGGGCGAACGGCAAGTTCCGGCGCCGTTTCGGACTGGTGGAGCAGTACGCCACGGAGCGATCGCTCGACCTGAACGAGATGGACATGGAGGGTCGGGACGAATTGTGGGAGCGGGCGAAGGCATCGGAGCGGGGCGAGTTGTAGCGCCAGCCCGCCGCCGATAGGCTGACTCCATAGCGAACACGACGAGGGAGGCCACAGTGGCTCAGGCAACCGAATCCGTCATCACGCGGGAGCGCTTCACGCAGGGCAAGACCTACGAGGAGTACATCGAGTCGGGCATCCGCAACCGCGAGCAGTTCGACGACAACTACGGGAAGCTGGTCATCAGCGAGGCGCAGCAGGCCTCCCTGAGCGACCTGTCATCGCAGCCGAACGGCCCCGACCACATGGTGATCATCGGCGAGGACTGGTGTCCCGACGTGTACCGGGGAATGCCGGTGGGCGTGCGCATCGCCGAGGCGCTCGGGATCGAGGTGCGCATCTTCGAGCGGGACCAGAACAAGGACATGATCGCCGAGTACCTGAAGGACGGGGAGTTCGAATCCATCCCCGTCTACGTCTTCTACAACGCCGAGCACATCGAGCTGGGCCACTTCATCGAGCGGCCGGCGCTCGCGAACGAGCAGATGGACCAGCTCTACGAAGTGCTCGGCGACATGCGCCCGGAGGCAATCGCCCAGCGCCTCGGCCACGAGCCCAGCGAGGACGAGATCCAGCAGGCGCGGGCGGAAGGGCGCGAGCGCTACCTGGAGTGGCAGCGCACGAGCGAGACGTGGGCAAACTGGCGCGTAGCAGCGGTGGACGAGGTGATCGAACTGCTTGGCGGAGCCAGCTGACGGCTTCGGGAGGTTTCAAACTCGTTTCCCGAGTTGTTGTCGCGCGTGAAGGCGCTTCGTTATACTCCGGCAGACCTTGGGGGGCCGCTAGCTCAATTGGCAGAGCAAGTGACTCTTAATCACTAGGTTGAAGGTTCGAGTCCTTCGCGGCTCACCACTCCAGAGAGGTCTCGCCGGATGGTTCGCCATTTGGCCCAGGACCGGGGAAGTGTCGGAATTGGCAGACGAGCATGATTTAGGATCATGTGCCGCAAGGCGTAGGAGTTCGAATCTCCTCTTCCCCATGGCCCCATGGGGGACCCGCCACTCGTCAGAGCGGGACGCAGGCAAATCCGAGTCAGGCGAAAGGGGGCGTCATGGCGCTTCTTGAGGTAAATGATCTTCGGACGTACTTCTACACGCAGGAGGGCGTCGTCAAGGCAGTTGACGGCACGTCCTACTCCGTAGAGGAAGGCGAGACGCTGGGGCTTGTGGGTGAGTCGGGCTGTGGGAAGAGCGTCTCGGCGCTTTCTATCCTGCGCCTGATCCCTTCGCCCCCAGGCAAGATCGTCTCCGGCGAAATCATGTTCCAGGGACGTGATCTGCTGAAGCTCGATGAGAACGAGATGCGGCGCATCCGCGGGAACGACATCGCGATGGTGTTCCAGGAGCCGATGACATCGCTTAATCCCGTGCTAACCATCGGGCGGCAGATCACCGAGTCGCTGGAACTCCACCAGGACCTCCGGGGCCGGGCCGCTCGCGAGCGCGCGGTCGAGCTGCTGGAGCTGGTGGGTATTCCCGCCGCCCGGAGCCGCATCGACGACTACCCGCACCAGTTCTCGGGGGGCATGCGCCAGCGCGTGATGATCGCGATGGCGATGAGCTGCAACCCGAAGATCCTGCTGGCGGACGAGCCCACGACGGCGCTTGACGTGACGATCCAGGCCCAGATTCTCGAGGTCATGGCCCGGCTCAGCCGCGAGTTCGGCACGGCGGTCATCATCATCACGCACAACCTGGGCGTGGTCGCTCGCTACGCCGACCGGGTGAACGTGATGTACGCCGGCAAGGTCATCGAGCGGGCGGACGCGCATGAGCTCTACGCGAACCCGAAGCATCCCTACACGGTGGGTCTGCTGAACTCGGTGCCGCGGCTCGATGAGCTCCGGCAGGAGAAGCTGATCCCCATTGAGGGCCTGCCGCCCGACCTGGCGCACCTGCCAGAGGGCTGCAGCTTCTACCCGCGGTGCGACTGGCGCACGGACCAGTGCCTCGCACAGTATCCGGACACCGTCCAGGTGGAAGGCGAACACCAGACGGCCTGCTGGGAGTGGCAGAACGTCGGAAGGGAGCAGCCAGTTGTCACAACAAGCTAGCACCGTCGAAGAAGCGACCATGAGCAACGGCTCCGAGGACGCTCTCCTCTCGGTCGAGGACCTTGAGGTCTACTTCCCGGTAACGGCGGGACTGATCTTCCAGCGGCGCGTAGCCGACGTGAAGGCGGTGGACGGCGTCACCTTCAACGTGAAGCGCGGCGAAACGCTCGGTCTCGTGGGCGAGTCGGGCTGCGGCAAGAGCACGACCGGCAAGGCCATCCTGCAGTTGAACCGGCCCACGGCGGGCTCGGTCAACTTCGGGGGCACGGACCTGACGCAGGTGCGTGGCCGTTCGCTGCGCACCTACCGGCGCCGCATGCAGATGATCTTCCAGGACCCGTACGCGAGCCTGAACCCGCGTATGTCGGTCGGGTCGATCGTCTCGGAGCCGATCACCATCCACAACCTGGCTCGTGGGCAGGAGAAGCGCGATCGCGTGCACAACCTGCTGCAGACGGTGGGGCTGAACCCGTATTTCGCCAGCCGCTATCCGCACGAGTTCTCGGGCGGCCAGCGCCAGCGTATCGGTATTGCCCGCGCACTCGCGGTCGAGCCCGAGTTCATCGTCTGCGACGAGCCGGTCTCGGCGCTCGACGTGTCGATCCAGGCGCAGATTATCAACCTGCTGCAGGACCTGCAGGATGAGTTCAACCTCACGTACCTGTTCATCGCGCACGACCTCTCTGTGGTGCGCCACATCAGTGATCGCGTGGCCGTGATGTACCTCGGGCACATCATGGAACTCACCGACCGCGACACGATCTTCGACAACCCGCTGCACCCGTACACGAAGGCGCTGCTTTCGGCGGTTCCGATTCCGGACCCCGAAGTGGAGCGCGAGCGGGAGCGCATCATCCTGCTGGGCGACGTTCCCAGCCCGCTTTCGCCGCCTCCGGGCTGCGTGTTCAACACACGCTGCCCGATCGCCGTCGACCAGTGCCGCGAGGAGATTCCCGAGTGGCGGAACGTCGGCACCGGGGGCAAGGAGCACTGGGTCTGGTGCCACCGCGTCTAGCGCGCGGCTAACGGAACCGATGCGGAAGGGGTGGCCCATGGGCCACCCCTTCTTTATTGCCGACCCGACAGACCTCATTGCCCTCTCTATTGATTGTCCTGTAGCATAGGGGCATGTCGCACCAGTCGTTCACGCGGCTCACCGGGGGCGGGTTCAGCGAAGAGCAGACCGAGGCCCTCTTCGAGGTCTACGGCGACGGCTACGAGTCACTGGCCACGAAGCGGGATATTGAGCCGCTCGCCACCAAGGATGACCTCGAACGCTTCGCGACCAAGGACGACCTCGAAGCGATCCGCGTCGAAATGCAGGCGTTCGCGACTAAGGACGATCTTCAGGCGATCCGTGTCGACATGCAGGCGTTCGCAACAAAGGGCGATCTTCAGGCGATCCGCGTCGACATGCAGGCGTTCGCGACCAAAGACGACCTCGAACGCTTCGCCACCAAGGATGACCTGGCAGACTTTGTGAGGAAGGAGGACCTCGAAGGTTTTGCGCGGAAGGAAGACCTGGTTGGGTTCGCCACCCAGATCGACCTGCAGAGTGGACTGCAGTCGTTGGAATTGAGCCTGACTCTTCGATTCGGCGCCCTCATGGTTGCGGGCGTCGGAGTCCTCGCTGCCCTCGAACGCTTCTAGCGACCAGCCCTCGTCGGTGAGGCGCCCCGTCTAGCCGTCCTGGTTGAGCCAGGACATCATGCCCCGCATCTCGGCACCCACCTGCTCGACCTGGTGGTTCGCATCGCGACGGCGCATGGCGAGGAAGCTCGAGCGGCCGGACATGTTCTCCAGGATGAACTCCTTGGCGAACTGGCCCGACTGGATCTCCTCAAGGATGCGGCGCATTTCAGCGCGGGTCTCGTCGGTGATGATGCGGGGGCCGCGGCTGTAGTCGCCGTACTCGGCGGTATCGCTGATGGAGTAGCGCATGTTTGCGAGCCCGCCCTCGTAGATCAGGTCCACGATCAGCTTCAACTCGTGCATGGTCTCGAAGAAGGCGCTCTCGGGCTGGTAGCCGGCCTCGACGAGCGTCTCGAAGGAAGCCTTGATGAGTGAGGAGAGGCCGCCACAGAGAATGACCTGCTCGCCGAAGAGGTCCGTCTCGGTCTCCTCGAGGAAGGTGGTCTCGAGGACACCGCCGCGCGTGCCGCCGATGCCCTTGGCGTAGGCGAGGGCGACCTGCTTGGCCACCTCGCTGGAGTCCTGGTGGACGGCCAGCAGGCAGGGAACGCCGCCGCCCTCGGTGAAGACGCGGCGCACCAGGTGCCCGGGGCCCTTCGGCGCGATCATCGTGACGTCGACGAAGTCGGGCGGGTCGATCTGCTGGAAGTGGATGTTGAAGCCGTGGGCGAACATCAGCATCTTGCCCTCGGCCAGGCCCGGCTCGATCGCCTTCTCGTAGACGCTGCGCTGCAGGTGGTCGGGGATGAGCACCATGATGATGTCGGCCTCGCGGGAGACGTCCTCAACGGTGCCGACGCGCAGGCCCGATTCCTCGACGGAGCTCCACGAGCGCGACCCCGGATAGAGGCCGACGCGCACGTCGAGACCGGACTCGTGCAGGTTGAGGGCGTGGGCGTGGCCCTGCGAACCGAAGCCGATGACCGCGATCTTGCGGTCCTTCAGCAGTCCCAGATCGGCGTCGTCGTCGTAGTACATCGTGGCCATGCGGGCACTCCTTTGGGGTTGGGCCGCGGCGGAAGGGCCGGGGCGGACTATTTGGGCAGGATCACCTGGCGGCTGTGGCGGTCGCGGCTGTACTCCACGAAGGGGTTGATGCCGATCTCGCGCAGCATCCAGTGCCTCTCGATGACCTTCACCTTGCCCTCGACGAGGCGCACCCAGTCGGCGATGCGGGGGCGGGCGGGGTCGATCGCGATCTCGACGGCGGCGTCCTTCTCGCCGGCAACCACGGCCGTGAGGCGGGGGTAGCCGAAGGCGGGGCGGGGCGTCGCCTCGAAGAGGTCAAGCACCGCATCGACGCCGGACACGATGCCGTAGACGGAGTCGATGAGCGTGACCTTCTCGTCGAGCGAGTCCGCCACCTCGTCGCGGTCGCCAGCAATGAGCTTCTCGTAAAGGCCGCGCACGAGCCGCCGGGTCGAGCGCGGCGAGCCACCGCGGAAGGCGTTGGCGGCGTCCATGGCGGCGAGGGCGGGCTTGTCGAGCTCGATGTCGCGCATCATGCCGTAGAGGCGGCGGTCGACGATGAGGTCGTCCTCGACGCGGACGATGTCGAGCACACGCTGCTGGAAGGCGCGCCAGTCGTAACCCTTGGCCTCGATGGTGGCGCGCAGGGCGGTTGCGCCGCCGTCCTCGACGGACTCGGCGTCCGTGTAGGTGCAGTCGGCGTAGCGCTGCAGGAGCTCACGGTGGAAGTCACGCACGGCCACGCTGTCTCGCAGCATGGGGCTTCGGAAGGAGTGGAAGACGACGCCCGGATGGTGCAGCGCCTGGATCTCGTCGAAGCGGTCGTAGTTGATGGCGGTGACGAGCGCCTCGACAACGTCACTGTTGGGCATGGAAGCGGGACACCTCGGGCTGAGCTTGCGCGATTGTACCCCGCGTCACGAACGCGGGACAGGAGCGCCCCGCCTGACGCTGAGAGCGGCGGGCGGTAGCCTTTGCGGGCCACCCAGCGAGAGAAGCGAGGAACCCCGTGACCGAGCCCATCCTTACCCAGGAACGCGACATCCTCACCGAGGCCGACGCCTCAGCGCGGGCGGAGCGCGTCTCCAACTGCCGCTACGAGCTGGCGCTCGACCTGACGAAGGGCGCCCCCACCTACGGAGGCGCCGTCACGATCACCTTCGACCAGAGCGGCAGCGGCGACCTGATGCTGAACTTCCGGGGGAAGCGCATCGACCTGCTGGAGCTGAACGGCGAAGCGGTCGAGTTCGAATGGCGTGGGCGGGAGCTGACGCTTCCCGGGGCGGCGCTGGCGGCCTCGAACACGCTGCGGATCGAGTACGAGAACGACTACGACCACGGCGGCGACGGTCTCCACCAGTTCGTCGACCCGGAGGACGGCGAGGAATACCTGTACACGAACTTCGAGCCGTTCGACGCGCACCGGCTGTTCCCCTGCTTCGACCAGCCCGACATCAAGGCGCGTTACCGGCTGACGGTGACAGCCCCGGCGGAGTGGACGCTGACGGCGAACTCGCAGGAGACCTCGGCGGAGACGCTGGCGGACGGGCGCATCCAGCGGCAGTACGCAGAGACGCCGCCCTTCAGCACCTACCTGTTCGCCCTGATCGCGGGGCCGTACCACGTGGCCGCGGACGAGCACAACGGGATCCCGCTGGGGCTGCTCTGCCGGAAGTCCATGGCCCAGTACCTCGACACGGACGAGCTGTTCGCGATCACGCGGCAGGGGCTCGACTTCTTCGGGGAGTTCTTCGACTACGCGTACGCGTTCGGCAAGTACGACCAGATATTCGTGCCCGAGTTCAACCACGGGGCGATGGAGAACGTGGGCGCCGTAACCTTCAACGAGTCGATGGTGTACCGCGATCCGCCGACGGAGAACCAGCGGCGCCGGCGGGCGGAGGTGATCCTCCACGAGATGGCGCACATGTGGTTCGGGAACCTCGTGACGATGCGCTGGTGGAACGACCTCTGGCTGAACGAGAGCTTCGCGACGTACATGTCGTACCTGGCGATGGAGGGGGCGACCCGGTTCCAGTCGGGCTGGCAGGACTTCAACAACGGCATCAAGAACTGGGCTTACCGGCAGGATCAGCTGATCACGACGCATCCCATCGCCGGGACCGTGCGCGACACCGACGAGACGTTCCTGAACTTCGACGGGATCACGTACGGGAAGGGCGCTTCGGTCCTGAAACAGCTCGTTGCGACGATCGGAATCGAGGGGTTCCGCGAGGGGATGCGGCACTACTTCCGCACGTACGACTACGGCAACGCCTCGCTGTCCGACTTCCTCGGGGCGCTGGAGGAGGGGAGCGGCCGGGAGCTGGGTGAATGGTCGCGGCTCTGGCTGGAGACCTCCTCGCTGAACACGATCCGGGCCGACTGGGAGAGCGACGGGGAGCGAGTCACCCGGCTCGAACTGAGCCAGACCGCCCCGGCGGACTACCCCACCATCCGACCGCACACGCTGGAGACGGGCCTCCTGACGGACGACGGCGACGCCACCACAATCGAGGCGGTGCCCGCCGTGCTGGAGAGCGAGCGCGCCGAGATCGAGGCTGCGCGTGGACGGGCGCGGCCGGCGCTCGTATTCCCGAACTACAACGACCACGCCTACGCGAAGATCGCGCTCGACGACGAGTCCGTGGCGTGGGCGCGGGAGAACATCGAGCGGGTCGGGGACGACCTGCTGCGGCAGCAGCTCTGGTCGACGCTCTGGAGCATGGTGCGCGACCAGCAGCTCAAGTCGACCGACTTCCTCGCGATCGTGCGGGAGAAGATCGGGTTCGAGCGCAACATCGAGCTCGTCGACTCGGTCCTCGGGCACGCGCTTTCCGCGCGGAATGCGTACGTACCCGCAGACCAGCGGGACGCCGAAGCCCACCTGCTGTTCGAGACCGCCCGCGAGGGGTTACTGGCTGCCGATGACGAGGACACGCGCATCATCTGGGCGCGGTCGCTCGTTGGCCTCGCGCTGCACCCGGATGATCTTGCTTACATCGGCCGGCTGGCGGACGGGGACGAGGTCGTGCCCGACTTCGAGCTGGACCAGGACATGCGCTGGGGCGTGGCCGCGCGCCACACCGCCTTCGGCCTGCCGGGAGCGGCTGAGCGGGTAGCCGCCGAGGCCGAGCGCGACCCGTCCGACCGGGGGCAGCGCGCGCAGCTTCGCTGCAGCACCGCCATCCCCGACGCCGGGGTGAAGGCAGAGGCGTGGGAGCGCTTCTCAGGCGAGGGGTACGGCTCGCGTTACCTCAACCAGGCGGCGATGAGCGGATTCAACTGGACGCACCAGGCAGACCTGCTGGCGCCATACGTCGACGCCTTCTTCGAGCAGGTTGGCGGCATCTTCGTGGAACGCGACCGCGAATTCGCGACGGTGTTCTACGGGGGTCTCTTCCCGAGCTACCGGGTCGAGCAGGACACGCTCGACCGGGCGCAGGCGCTCCTCGACGAGACGCCGGAGGAGCAGGCGGTGTTGCAGCGCATGCTGCGCGAGGCGATCGACGACCTCGGCCGCGCCATCGCCTGCAGGGAGTTCGCGGCGAGCTAGCGGAGCAGCGAGGGACCCGTTGGACAGGCCCTCAGCCCCGCTTCGTCTGGCTACGGGCGGCTTCGTAGAAGGAGAGAAAGTCGTCGACGCTCGTGCGTGCGATCGCCTGGGCGACCACGTCCAGCGGGAGGTGGTCGAGGCGCCGGAATCGCACGCATGACTTCCCCATATCCAGTCGCTTGCCGCTGGCCGCGTAGGCGGTGGCGAACCACTCCCGGGTCTCCGGGTCGCTATAGACGTTGTTCAGGTAGAGGGCCATGTGACGCTTCTGGGAGGCGAGCGACGCCAGCGCCAGGGGCTGCCCGTTGTACGTGTCCGGATAGCGACTGAGGGGCACGACGTAGCTGATCATCCCAAACGAGATGCACTCCTCGTAGCCTTCAGGCAGGTTCTCCAGGACAACCCGGCGCACCGCGTTGATTGCCTCCCGCCGGTCCTCGGGCAGGCTGGCCAGGTATTCGTCGACCGTCGCCGCGTCGCTCTTCACCACAGGCCCTACTTTGCGCCCTAGCGAACCCCAGGAAGGCGATCGCGGAGGGCGTCGACGAGGCCGGCGATGGGGACGCGCACCTGCGCCTGCGAGTCGCGTTCGCGGATGGTGACGGCCTCGTCCTCGAGCGTGTCGAAGTCGACGGTGACGCAGAGGGGCGTGCCGATCTCGTCCTGGCGGCGGTAGCGGCGGCCGATCGACTGCGTCTCGTCGTACTGGGTCATCCAGTGCGAGCGGATGAGCGCGTGGACGCGTTTGGCGGTGGGGGTGAGGGTGGCCTTCTTCGAGAGGGGCAGCACCGCCACCTTGATGGGGGCAATGGTGGGGGGCAGCTTGAGCACCACCCGCTCGTCGCCCTTCTCGTCGGGCTCGACCGTGTAGTTCTCGATGAGCGCGACCGCGACCGTGCGGGTAAGGCCCAGGGCGGGCTCGATGACGTAGGGGGTGAAGCGCTCGCGTGTCTCCTCGTCGAAGTAGGTCAGGTCCTGGCCGCTGTGGGTGCTGTGCGCCTTCAGGTCGAAGTCGGTGCGGTTGGCGATGCCCTCAAGCTCGCCCCAGCCCCAGGGGAACTCGTACTCGATGTCGCTGGTGCCATCGCTGTAGTGGGAGAGCTCCTCCGCTGTGTGGGGGCGGATGCGGATGCGGGAGGGGTCGATGCCGATGGTCTCGGCGTGCCAGCGCTGGCGCTCGTCGATCCAGTAGCGGTGCCACTCGGGTGCGTCAGCAGGGCGGCAGAAGAACTCGACCTCCATGCACTCGAACTCGAGCGTGCGAAAGATGAAGCGGCCGGGCGTGATCTCGTTGCGGAAGCTGTTGCGGGTCTGGGCGATGCCGAATGGGAGCTTGCGGCGCATGGAGCTGCGCACATTCTCGAAGTTGACGAACATGCCCTGGGCCGTCTCCGGGGGCAGGTAGGCGGTCGAGCCTTCGTCGACCACCGGTCCCACCTGCGTGCGGAACATGAGGTTAAAGAGGCGGGGCTCGGTAAGCTCACCGCCGCAGTTGGGGCAGCGCAGGTGGCCGTCGTCGTCGCGCACGACCTCGCCGTACTGGCCCTCCTCGATGTGATCGGGGCGGAAGCGCTGGCGGCAGTCCTTGCAGTCGACGAGGGGGTCGTTGAAGGCGGCCGTGTGGCCGCTCGCGACCCAGACCTCGGGGTTCGTGAGCATGGCGGCGTCGATGCCGACCACGTCGTCGCGTTCGCGCACCATGGCGCGCCACCAGGCGTCGCGGATGTTGCGTTTCAACTCGACGCCGAGGGGGCCGTAGTCGTAGGTATTGGCGAATCCGCCATAGATCTCGGCGGAGGGGAAGACGAAGCCCCGGCGCTTGGCCAGGGAGACGATGGTGTCGAGGTCGGGTGCAGGCACGGATGGTTCCATTCTCGCGCTGGCTGCGCGGGGGTGGGGTGGCCTCACCTTAGCCCAGGGTCGAGTTAGGCCCCAGAGTCGAGGGCGGCGACGAGCATCTGCAGGGCGTGCTCGGCGATCTGCTCCATGATGGCGACGCGCGAACCCTCGAAGTGCACCTCCTCGCTCACCGTGCCATCGGGTCCGGCGAGGGCAAAGGAGACACCGCCGATGGGCTTGGCCGAACGCCCGGGGATGGGTCCCGCCATGCCGCTCTCGGCGACCACGTAGGCGGTACCGGTGCGCTCACGCACGGACTCGGCGATGGCGGCGACGGCGGCGGGGCTGACGGTCCCGTGCTCGCGCAGGAAGTGGATGTCGACGCCGAGGGTGTCCTGCTTGGAAGGCATCGTGTAGGCGACGAGGCCGCGGTCGAACCATTTCGAGGCGCCGGAGACGCTGATGAGCCGGGCGGAGATGAGGCCGCCGGCAGTGCTTTCAGCGACGGCCACGCGTTCCTCGCGTTCCAGGAGAAGCTCGCCGACGCGGGTGGCGAGTGGGTCGTGCTCTTGAATGGACATGGCGCGATGCTACGCTGCCGCGATGCCTGAGTACGAGATCAAGATCGTCGACGCCTTCACGAACGAACGGTACGCGGGGAACCCCTGCGGCGTGGTGACTCGCGCGGAGGGGCTGAGCGACGCGCAGATGCAAGCGATCGCGCGGGAGCTGAACCTGAGCGAGACGTCGTTCGTGACGCCCTCCGACGTGGCCGACATCCGGGCGCGGTTCTTCACCCCGCTGAAGGAGATCCCGCTGGCGGGGCACCCCACGATCGCAACTATGCACACGCTGGTGGAGGAGGGGCGCATCGGGCTGGGTGAGGGGCCGCGGCGCATCGTGCAAGAGCTCAGCATCGGCGTGTTGCCGGTCGACATCGAACGCAGGGACGACGGGCGCGTGCGCATCGTGATGACGCAGGCGGCGCCGGAGTTCCAGCGGCGGCTGGACCGGAGCGTGTACGCACAGGCACTCGGAATCACGACGGCGGACATGCTCGACGGCGTCCCGGTGCAGGTGGTCAGCACGGGCACGCCGCAGGCGATGGTGCCGGTCAAGTCGCTGGCGGTGCTGGAACGAATCCGGCCGGACCTCCAGCACCTGAGCGACCTGGAGGGGGTGGGGCACTACTTCAGCACGCACGTATTCACCCCGGAGGCGTACGACCCCGCTAACAAGGCGCACGCTCGGCACTTCGGGCCGTCGTCGGGCGTCTCGGAGGATCCCGTGACAGGAAGTGCGACGGGCGGGATGGCGGCCTACCTGTGGCGCTACGGCCTCGTGCGCGAGACCGCCTACACGGTCGAGCAGGGGCACATCATGGGGCGCCCCGGCATCGTCGAGGTGGAGGTGGAGGGCGAGGGGGACGAGCCCACGGCAGTGCGCATCGCGGGGAGCGCCATCACGGTCCTGCGGGGAACCATCACCGTCTAGCCCACGGCCACGGGGCGGGCGCTCTGCTACGCTGCCGCGCATGGCGCGCGAGGTCGACATGGCCGGGGCGGAACGGCTCCTGCTGGAGGCGGACTTCGAGGACCTGACGATGCTCTGGTCCTCAAGCAACTACGTCTACCTGGCCAAGCTCTGCACCGGCGACGGGCAGGAGATCGCAGCGGTCTACAAACCGGAGTCGGGGGAGACACCGCTGTGGGACTTCCCCACGGGCACGCTCTACGCGCGGGAGGTGGCGGCCTACCAGCTCGCGCAACTGCTGGGGTGGTCGTTCATCCCGCCGACGGTCGTGCGGGACGGGCCCCAGGGGGTGGGGTCGCTGCAGCTCTATGTGCCCCACGACCAGGCCTCGCACTTCTTCGAGCAGCGCGATGATCCGGCGCTGGTGCCACAGCTGCAGCGCATGGCGGTGTTCGACTTCGTGGCGAACAACGCCGACCGCAAGGGGGGGCACTGTCTGCTCGATGAGCAGGGGCGGGTCTGGGGGATCGACCACGGGCTCTGCTTCCACCAGGAGTACAAGATGCGCACGGTGATCTGGGACTGGGCGGAGCAGCCCATCTCGGACGAGTGGCTGGCCGACGTGGAGCGCGCCGCAACAGCGGTCGCAGGGGACGATGAGCAAACCGAAGCGCTAACGGCGCTCCTCTCGCCCGGCGAGGTGGGCGCGCTCCTGGGGCGGGCCGATCAGCTGCTGCGCACGCGCGCCATGCCGACCCCCGGTCCCCACCGGAGCTACCCCTGGCCGCTGGTCTGAGGGTTCAGGCCGGTAACTGGAGCAGCTGGAGCGTGTTCCCGTCGGGGTCCGCGAAGGTCGCGACCCAGCCGCCCCAGCGCTCCTGCTCGGGCGAGCGCGAGAACGCCACGCCGCGGTCGACCAGGCGGCGGTAGGTGGCGGCGATGTCCGCCACCTTGAGGTGAACCATGATTCGAAGCGGGTCGCGGGCGGGGCCGTGCACCTCGTCGTGGGCGGCGACGCTGAGACGGAAACCGCCCCACTCGAAGTTCGCGAACGCCGGCTTCTCGCTGCGTGGCATCAGGCCGAGGACGTCGCGGTAGAAGGCGAGCATCTCCGGATACCGGTCGGTCCAGATGATGACCCCGGCGACCCCTTCGATGTCCGCACCCTCGCCGGCCACGGGGTCAGCCTACGGGCTGCCAGTCGCGGCCACCGTCGCCGGCGACGGCGTGGCCGAGCCCGGGGAAGGGGAAGTGGCCGCTGGCGATGAGCGCGCCTTCCTCCTCGATGCGGGCGAAGAGCGCCTTGCGGCTCGCCGTTGAGGACACCTTGTCGACATCGGCGCCGGGGCACCAGCCGTCCTCGCGCACCTGCACGGGCTGGTGGGCAGCATCGCCAATGAGGTAGGCGCGCTCGCCTCCGCTGGCGAGCACGAAGGAGACGTGTCCGGGCGTGTGGCCCGGGGTGGGGACCGTCACCAGCTCGCTCGTGACGGCGTGCTCGCCTTCGACGAGGTCGAGCAGGTCCGCCGACTCGATCGGTCCGAGGGAGTTGTCGTACTGGGCGGCGGCGCGTAGCTCGTCGCTGCCGGTCCAGTAGTCCCACTCGGCTTGCTGCACGACGTGGCGGGCGTTGGGGAAGAGGGGTACGGCGGCGCCGTTCTCGTCGACGGTGTTCCAGCCGGTGTGGTCGAAGTGGAGGTGGGTGAACAGGACGATATCGACATCGCCGGGCTTCACGCCGGCGGCCTCCATCACGGAAGGGAGGGCGGTCTCCTCCTTGAGGGGCATAGGGGCGGGGCGGCCGCCGAGGCCGGTGTCGACGAGGATGGTGTTGCCCTCGCTGACGACCAGCCAGGTACCGAGGTTGAGGGTCAGGTTGCCGTCGCCGTCGAGGAACTCGCCGTAGGGGGCCCATGCGTCGACGGGAACGTCGGGAAAGAACATCGATGGGGGCATGGCCGCCCAGCTGTCCTGGAGAGCGATGAGATCGGCGTTTCCGACCTGCGTGCGCTGGAACTGTCCCATCGTGAACCTCCTGCCGCTCGGCTGCGGGCGCGGGCAGTATGTGACGGGGCGCGGGTTCGCGTCTATGGCCGGGGCGACGACCGCTAGAATGGCCCTGTGTACACCACGGCGACCGAGGCGATCGCGGCCCGGCGGGACTTCACGCTGGGGGAGGTAGCGGTGGCGTTTCGGGAGGGACGGGTGGAGCTTTCGGGGCCGTGTTCGGGGCCCGACGCCGTTGAGCTGGAGCCAACTGTCGAGGCGCTACGCGAGCATGTGCGCCTCGACGACGACGGTCGCTACCGTCCGCTGAGCGGGGCGCGGACGATGCCCGGTGGGTGGCGCGTTTCCCTGCCCGGCAACCTAACCGAAGCAGCAATAGAAGCCGTCTACCCCCAGGCGCTGCTCCACCAGGAACAGGCCGCCCAAGGGACGCTCCGAGTCGTGCCGTTCGATGAGGTGGTGGCGCGCCAGCTGGGCCGCTACCGGGTCGCGGGGGAGCTCGACGACGAAGGTCGGGAGCGAGCGCGGGACGTGCTCTGCGGTCGCTGCGTACGAACGCCCGTATGGGCGGACGCGACGGCATCCGAGGGTGCGATCCCCTGTCCGGAGCCGTGCAGCGTCATGGTCGCCCTCTGCCGGGAAGCAACGCTGTGGCAGAAGGAGCCACCTGAGCCGGCCGAATCTGATGCGTCGGTGGCCTTCGCCGACTTCCCAGAGCCGGGGAACGAGCTTCGCGAGGCATACCTGGCGCTCACGCCTGCCGGGGCCGGGCGTGGGTAACGCCGACCTGCGCGAGCAGGCGGGCGGGCTCTTCCCCGGGGGAGTGTCCAGCCCCGTGCGCTCGTTCCGGGCGGTCCCCGACGAACCCGTGCCGATCGCACGCGCTGAGGGCGCCCGGCTGTACGACATCGAGGGCCGGGAGTACATCGATTATGTCGCGGCGTACGGGCCGCTCATCCTCGGGCACGCGCACCCGGCGGTGGTGGCGGCGGTTGGGGAGGCGGCGGCAGGCGGCACGGCGTTCGGGGCGCTCTCGCCGGGGGAGGTGGCGCTGGGGACGCGCATCAGCGAGGCCACGGGGCTCGAACGACTGCGCTTCGTGAACTCGGGCACGGAAGCGACGATGACCGCCATCCGGCTGGCGCGGGCAGCGACGGGACGGGACCTCGTGGTCAAGTTCGAGGGGTGCTACCACGGGCACAGCGACGGGCTGCTGGTGAAGGCGGGAAGCGGGGTCGCGACGCTGGGGCTGAGCGACTCGGCGGGGGTGCCGGAGTCGATCGCGGGGAGCACGGCCGTGCTTCCCTACAACGACGCCGATGCGCTGGCGCAGTGGTTCGCGGCGCACGCCGAGGAAACAGCGGCTGTCATCGTCGAACCGGTGGCCGGGAACATGGGCGTCGTGCCGCCCGAGGACGCCTTCATGGAGGCGCTCCAAACCGTTCCCCGCGAGCACGGCGCGCTGCTGATCAACGACGAGATCATCACGGGATTCCGTCTGCGGTACGGGCTCAGCGGCCTGCTGCCGGAGGCGGACATCGTCTGCCTGGGGAAAGTCATCGGGGGCGGGCTGCCGGTGGGGGCGCTTGGCGGCCGAGCGGAGCTTATGTCGCAACTGGCGCCGGAGGGCCCTGTGTACCAGGCGGGCACGCTGAGCGGAAACCCGCTGGTCATGGCTGCCGGCACGGCGACGCTCGACGCGCTCCGCGATGGCCGGCCGTACCAGCGGGCCGAGGAGCTGGCACGGTACCTGCAGAACGGCCTGAACACGGCGGTGAGACGGTCGGAAGCGGACGCCTGCGTCGTACGGCGAGGCTCGCTGCTCTCGCTCTTCTTCCATACCGAACCGCCGCGGGACTACGCGGAGGCGTTGGAGTGCGACACGGCCACGTTCGCGCGTTTCCACGCGGCTATGCTGGCGCGGGGCGTGATGCTGGCGCCGTCTCAGTACGAGGCGTGGTTCGTCTCGGCGGCGCACACGGAGGCGGACATCGACCAGACGGTGCGGGCCGCCGCCGAGGCGCTGCGCGAGGCGAGTCCGGGACCGGTCGCGAGCAGCGGCGGGCCGTGAGCACGCTGCGCATCGGAACGCGCGCGAGCCGCCTCGCGCTCATCCAGACCGAACTCGTGGCCGCCCGCCTGCGGAAGGCGTGGCCGGAGCTCGCGGTCGAGCCGGTCGAGATCACGACAGCCGGGGACCGCGACCGCACGAGCCCGCTGACCTCGGGGGAGGGCGCGGGGTGGTTCCCCTCCGCGATCCAGGATGCGCTGCTGGCAGGGGAGGTGGACGTGGCGGTCCACAGCTACAAAGACCTGCCGACGGCTCGCCCCGACGGGCTCGTCATCGCCGCGGTGCCCGAGCGCGCGGACCCACGGGACGCCCTGGTGTCGCGGGAAGGCGCCACGCTCGCAGGGCTGCCGGCGGGCGCGGTCGTCGGAACCAGCAGCCCGCGCCGGTCGGCGCAGACCCTCGCCGTCCGGCCCGACCTCGAACTGCGCCCCATCCGGGGCAACGTGGACACCCGCCTGGAGAAGGTGGACTCGGGCGAGTACGACGCGGCGCTCTTTGCCATCGCGGGGCTGGAGCGGTTGGGGCTGGCGGACCGCGCGAGCCATCTGTTCGGGTTCGAGGAGATGCTACCCGCGCCGGCGCAGGGCGCGCTTGCGGTCGAGTGCCGGCGCGAGGACGTGGAGACGCAGCGCCTGCTTGCCGCTATCGACGACACCGACCTGCGGCGACGGGTCTCGGCCGAGCGGGCCTTCCTGGCGGCCCTCGAAGCGGGCTGCAGCTATCCCGCAGCCGCCTACGCGGAAAGCTTCGGCACGACGCTGAAGCTGCACGGACTGGTCGCGCCGGAAGGCGTCATCGTGCGCTCGAAGGTAGGAGGCCCGGTCAAGGCCGGGCCGGGGCTGGGACGGGCGCTGGCGCGCGAACTGCTGGAAATCGCGGAGCAGCGCGGAGTCTGACCCCTAGCCGACGCGCACGATGATCGCGTCGCCCTGACCGCCGCCGCCACAAAGGGAGGCCGCGCCAAGTCCGCCGCCGCGCCGCCGCAGCTCGTTCAGGAGCGTCACCATGAGCCGGGCGCCGGTCGCCCCGAGGGGGTGGCCGAGCGCGACCGCGCCGCCGTTCGGGTTCACGCACTCAGGGTCGAGATCGAGCATGCGCGCGGACCAGAGGGCGACGGAGGCGAACGCCTCATTGATCTCGACGACATCGAGGTCGGACGCCTTCAGGCCGGCGCGGTCGAGAGCGGCATTGATGGCCTGCGCGGGGCGCTCGTGCAGGGTGGCGTCGGGGCCGGCGATCTGGCCGTAGGAGACGACCTCGGCGATGGGGTCGGCGCCGAGGTCGGCGGCAGCCTTCTCGCTGGCAACGATGACGGCGGCGCCGCCGTCGCTGATCTGGGAGGCATTCCCGGGCGTGGTCGTGCCTTCCGGCGTGAAAACGGGCCGGAGGGCTCCGAGCGACGCAGCGGTGACGGTGTCGCGGATTCCCTCGTCGTGCTCGACCCGCACGGTCTCGCCGCGGCGGGCGGGCACGTCGAGCGGGACGATCTCGCTGGCGAAGTGGCCGCTATCCCGAGCGGAGGCGGCGCGCTGGTGGCTGGCCGCCGACCACTCGTCCTGCTCCTCGCGAAAGATGCCGAGTTCCTCGTTCTTGGCATCGGCGGACTCGCCCATGGAGCACTCGTCGAAGGCGCACCAGAGTCCGTCGTGCTGCATCGCATCGACGAGCGGGCTGTGGCCGAGGCGGCCGCCCCAGCGGGCGTCGGGGAGGAGGTAGGGAGCGTTGGTCATCGACTCCATGCCGCCCGCGACGATGACATTGGATTCGTCCAGGCGGATGGAACGGTCCGCCATGGCGATGGCGGTGAGCCCGGAGAGGCATACCTTGTTGATGGTCGTGGCGGGGACGGTCATGGGGATGCCGGCGGCACTGGCGGCCTGCCGGGCCGTGATCTGGCCGGCGCCAGCCTGCACGACGTGCCCGAAGATGACCTCGTCGACGGCGTCAGGAGGCACGGAGACGGAGTCGAGGGCGCCGCCGATGGCGGCCGAGCCGAGCTCCGTCGCCTGGAGGGGCTTCAGCCCCCCGCCGAAGCGTCCGATGGGCGTTCGCGCCAGACCAACGATGACCGACTTCATGGCATCTCTCCTGTTGCCCTGACTGTACCGCGCCGCAGGCGATCGCGTGATGGCACAGGCGGGAGCGGGGCGGTAGGGTTCGCGCCATGAGTCCGGTAGCGATCGTCACGGGGGCTGGTTCAGGGATCGGGCGAGCGGTGTCGCTCGCCTTCCTGCGGGAGGGGTACTCGGTGGCGCTGGCGGGGCGACGGGCGCAGACGCTGCGCTCCACGATCGCCGAGGCGGGGGCGGACGGAGAGCGCGCCATCGCGGTCACGACGGACGTGCGCGAGCCGGCTTCCGTGAAGGAACTGTTCGACTGGACGGTCGAGCGCTTCGGGCGGCTCGACGTGTTGTTCAACAACGCCGGTATCGGGGCGCCGCCACGCCCGCTCGAGGAGCTGACGTTCGAGCAGTGGCAGGCGGTGGTCGAGACGAACCTGACGGGCGCATTCCTCTGCACGCAGGAGGCGTTCCGGGTGATGAAGGCGCAGGACCCGCAGGGCGGGCGCATCATCAACAACGGCTCCATCTCGGCGACGACGCCGCGGCCGAACTCCGCGCCCTACACGTCGACGAAGCACGCCATCACCGGCCTCACGAAGGCGACGGCACTGGACGGGCGCGAGTTCGACATCGCCTGCGGGCAGATCGACATCGGGAACGCGACCTCGCCGATGACGGCGAAGATGGAGCGGGGCATGCCGCAGCCCGACGGGAGCGTTCGGCCGGAGCCGACGATGGACGTGGAGAACGTGGCGAAGGCGGTGCTCTACATGGCCAGCCTGCCCCTCGACGCGAACGTGCTGACGCTGACGGTGATGGCCACGAAGATGCCGTTCGTGGGGCGTGGTTGAAGGCGTGAGGGCTCCTGGCATCGCTCTTGTCGTGCTGGGGATCGCGGCCGTGGCGCTGGTGGGCTGCGACGAGTGGGGCGGGGGCAAGGCGTGTCCAGAGGGGACAGAGAAGTGGACGGAGTACCAGCTCTTCTTCGGGCTGAGCCAGGGCGACGGGGGGGCAATCTCGGAGGAGGCGTGGCGGGAGTTCCTGGCTGACACGGTCACGCCGCGGTTCCCGGACGGGCTGACGGTGCTCTCGGGGAACGGGCAGTGGCGCGACTCCAGCGGGGAGGTGCTGCGCGAGGGAAGCAAGCTCGTCATCATTTACGCGCCGCCCGGGGACGAGGGGCGACGCGCCATCGACGAGATCTCGGAGGAGTACGAGCGGCGCTTCGACCAGGAGAGCGTCTTGCGCGTGATCGGTAGCGCCTGCGTCTCCTTCTCCTGAGCGAAGCCCGGAGCCGGTACGCTACCGGAGCCGTGTCGAGCGACCCGCGTCCCGCCGATTCCGAGCAGTTCCCGCTGGTTGAGCGCGCCTTCGTCGAGGTCGCGGTGAACAGCGGACAACCGGCGCGCTACCCCTTCACCTATGCCCGCCCGGAAGGGACGGAGGTACGGCTGGGTCAGGCGGTGTTCGCGCCCTTCGGGAGCCGCGTGCTGCAGGGCATCGTGCTGGGCGAGACGGACACGCCGCCTGAGCAGCAGGCGCGTCCGATCGAGGCGGTGGCCGACCCGCAGCCGGTGCTCGATGGGCCCCACCGGGCGCTGGCCCGGTGGCTCAGCGAGCAGTACCTGGCGCCGCTGTGGGAGTGCGTCACGACGTGCCTGCCTTCGGGGTACGGCCAGCGCTCGGTGACCAACGTCTCGCCGGTGGACGTGCCCCTCCTCCTGCCCGTCGACCCCACCGACCAGCGCGTGCTCCAGTACCTCGCGGAGAACGGCCAAACGGCGCTCGACACGCTGCGCGAGGCGCTGGGACAGGTGCCGATGGACCTGCTCAAGCGACTGCAGACGAGCGGTCACCTGACGGTCGCGCAGGGACTGGCGCGGCCGGCGGGACGCCCGCGCATGGAGCGTCGGGTGGCGCTGGCGGCGGAGCCCGAGTTCGCGCGGCGGCACGCACGCGAACTGGCCGAGCGGTCCTCGCGGTCGGTGGCGGCGCGCATCCTCGAACGGTTGGCGGAAGCGCGGGACACGACGCTCACAGAGATACGCGAACTGGGGGCGCAGCGAAGGCACCTCGACGACCTGGCGGAGGAGGGGTGGCTGCGGGAATACGAGGCGCGCGTCGAGCGGGACCCCATCCCCGAACGGCTGGAGGAAGCGCTCCCGCCGGCGACACTCACGGCGGAGCAGGGGGAGGTGGTCGAGGCCATCACCGGGGCGCCGGGCGAGTACCTGGTGCACGGCGTCACGGGATCGGGGAAGACGGAGGTGTACCTCGAGCTGGCGCGGCGGACGCTGGCGGCGGGGCGTGGGGTGGTCGTGCTCGTACCCGAGATCTCGCTGACGCCGCAGGCGATCCGGCGCTACGGGGAGCAGTTCCCGGCGCAAGTCGCCGTGCTGCACTCCAGCCTCAGCACGGGGGAGCTGTACGACCAGTGGTACCGCATCCAGCGGGGAGAGGCGCGGCTGGTGGTGGGTTCGCGCAGCGCCGTCTTCGCACCGGTGGCGGACCTCGGGCTGGTGGTGCTCGACGAGGAGCACGAATGGACCTACAAGCAGGTCGACCCGCAGCCCCGCTACCACACCCGCGACGCCGCCGCCGAGCTGTGCCGCCTGACCCGCGCAACGCTCGTGCTCGGCAGCGCAACGCCGGACGTGACCACGTACCACCGCTCGGAAGTGGGCGCCCTGACGCGTCTCGACCTGCCCTCGCGGGTGATGGGGATGGAGGGGGGCGAGACGCAGACCGTGCCGCTCCCGGACGTGCGGGTGGTGGACATGCGGGAGGAGCTGAAGTCGGGAAACCGGGGCGTCTTCAGCGTGCCTCTGCAGAACGCGTTGCGGCGGGCGCTGGAGGAAGAGGAGCAGTCGATCCTGTTCGTGAACCGGCGGGGGGCGGCGCGCTTCCTGTTATGTCGTGCGTGTGGCCACCTTCCCACCTGCCCTTCCTGCGCGCTGGCGATGGGCCTGGACACGCGCGACCCGCTCCACCCGCACATCTTCTGCCACCACTGCGGGCGCAGCCGCACGCAGGAGACGACCTGCCCCGAGTGCGGCAGCGCCCGCTACCGGCCGTTCGGCGTGGGGACGCAGCGCATCGAGGAGGCGGCGAAGCGCGCCTTCCCGGGGGCGCGGGTGGCTCGCTGGGACAGCGACGCCGCCAGCGGCAAGGGGAGCCACGAGCGCATCCTGCAGTCACTGGAAGCGCGCGAGATCGACGTGCTGGTGGGCACGCAGATGCTGGCGAAGGGGCTCGACTTGCCAGCCATGACGGTCGTGGGGGTGGTCGACGCGGACGTGGGCCTGAGCCTGCCGGACTACGTCGCGCACGAGCGCACGTTCCAGTTGTTGAGCCAGGTGGCGGGGCGCGCGGGGCGGCGGGAGCGGCGGGGGGAGGTCTACATCCAGACGTACGAGCCGGACGCCCCACCCATCCGGGCCGCCGCCGAGCACGACTACGCCGGCTTCTTCGGCAACGAAGCGCAGCACCGGCGGCGCGCCGGCTACCCGCCGTTCGCGCGGCTGGCGCGGCTCACCTACCGGCACGCGAACCAGGAGCGGGGTCTGGAGCACGCCTCGCAGGTGTCGGCGGAACTGCGCACGCGGCGAGACGCCGCCGGCTGGCCCGACCCCGACGTGCTCGGCCCGACCCCCGCCTACGTGCGCCGTCTGCGGGGGGACTACCGCTGGCACATCCTGCTGAGGGGCCGCGACCCGCGGGCGCTGCTCGACCAGGTCACGCTGGGGCGGCGCTGGAGCGTGGACATCGATCCGGTGAGCCTTCTCTAAACCTTACCTTTCCCTATTGTGTTGACGTGGGCTCTGCTATCCTCGGGCCTGCCCCCGCACGGAATCGTGAGCGGGGCGAGGATTCATGCAGCGAGACGTCGGTCACTGGCGCCGAATCGCCCTTATCTTCCCCGGTCAAGGCTCCCATAGCGTCGGCATGGGTGAGCGCCTCTATCACGCGTCCCGCGCGGCGCGGGAGGTTTTCCGGCGGGCAGACGAGGTACTGGAAACGAAGCTCTCGAAGCTCTGCTTCGAAGGGCCGGCGGACGAGCTCGAACGCACCATCAACCAGCAGCCCGCCACCTTCGTTATCTCCATCGCCTGGCTCGAGGCGCTGAAGGAGCGCTGGGCCGCAATCGACCGCAAGCTGCAACCGCATGTGATGGCCGGGCACTCGATGGGCGAGTTCACGGCCGCCGTGGCGGCGGGATCGCTCGACTTCGAAGAGGGCCTGCTCCTCGTACGGGAGCGGGGACGCGCCATGGACGAGGCGGGCCAGGAGAACCCCGGCGGCATGGCCTCCATCCTCGGCCTCTCCGAGGAAAGCGTCTTCGCCATCTGCGATGAGGCCACCGGGGCCGACGGGTACGTCGGCGTGGCGACGCTCAACTGCGAGGGCCAGAACGTCATCTCGGGCGCCATCGAACCACTGAAGCGGGCCATGGACGCCGCCCAGGCAGCGGGCGCGCGCAAGGTTGTGCGGCTGCCAATCACGATCGCCTCCCACACGCCGCTGATGCAGCGCGCAAGCGAAACCATGAGCGGCTGGCTCGACCACTTCCCCCCGCGAGAGCCGCAGGCGACCGTCGTCGGCAACATCAACGGCGATGTCCTGCGTTCGAAGCACGAAGTCGACGCCGAACTGCGCGACCAGCTGACCTCGGTGGTGCGCTGGCAGCGGGGCGTGGAACGCATGCAGGAACTCGGGGCGGACCTGTTCGTGGAAGTCGGCCCGGGCAACGTGCTCACCAAGCTGGTGCGTCGCATCGACCCCACGACGAACGTCGTGAGTCTGAGCGACGATCGCAGCGGTCTGCTGAGCGAGCGCTTCAGCGCGGTCGAGAGCGCCACGCGGTGACTCGCCCCCGCGTTGTCGTGACGGGCGTCGGCGCCGTCACCCCGGCCGGGAACACGGCCGAGGAGACGTGGCAGTCGATGCTGGCGGGCCGCAGCGGCGTCGGCCCCATCACCCTGTTCGACCCGGAACCGTTTCCCGTGCGCATCCAGGCGGAAGTACGCGACTTCGAAATCGACGAGCGCATCGATGCAAAGCAGCGGCGCCACATGAACCGGGGCGTGCGCTTCGCCATGAACTCCGTCCTCGAAGCGCTGGACGACAGCGGTCTCAAGATCACCGAGGAGAACTCCGAGGATGTGGGCATCATCTTCGGCAACGGGGGTGGCGGCTACGAGGAGATCTGGGCGGGTGACCAGGCGTTGCAGACGCGCGGACCGAGGCGCGTCTCTCCCTTCCTCATCGCCAACTTCGTCGTCGACGCGGCCAGCGGACACATCTCCATCCACACGGGGGCACGCGGCCCCAACGTGGCCGTCGTGAGCGCCTGCGCGACCGGCGCGGCCGCGATCGGCTCGGCGGCGCACGCGATCCAGCGGGGCGACGCCACGGCTGTCATCGCGGGGAGCTGCGAATCGGTGCTCGTGCCGGTGTTCCACGCGACCTGGTGCTCGATGCGCGCGCTCGCGAGCGACAACGAGAACCCGCAGGGGGCGGTCAAGCCCTTCGACCTGAACCGGGACGGCTTCGCGGCGGGGGAGGGCGCAGGCGCGCTCATCCTCGAGAGCGAGGAGCACGCCCGTGCGCGGGGAGCACACATCTACTGCGAGCTACTGGGCTCGGGAACCTCGAACGACGCCTACGACATGATCGCGCTCGACGAGGCGGGGCGCGGGCTGCGGCGCTCGATCGTAGCCGCGCTGCGAGAGGCGGAGATCGACGCGAGCGAGTTCGACTACATCAATCCCCACGGCAGCGGCACGAAGCTGAACGATCGCATCGAGACGCTCGTCGTGAAGGAGCTCATGGGGGAGGCCGCGTACGGCGTCTCGATGAGCTCGGTAAAGCCCGTCACGGGGCACGGCATGGCGGCGGCGGGATCGATCGAGGCAATCGCCTGCATCCTCGCCATCCGCGACCAGAAAGTGCCCCCCACCATCAACTACACGACGCCGGACCCCGAGTGTGACCTCGACTACGTGCCGAACGTGGCGAAATCCCGCCCCGTGCGCACGGCCTTGAGCACCTCCGTAGGGCTTGGCGGCCATAACGCCGCGGTGATCTTCCGCGCCATGAACGGAGCGGCTTGATGACCAGAGCACTCGTTACCGGAATCGGGGCGGTCACGCCCGTGGGCCTCACGGCGCCCGAATCGTGGCGCAACCTGCTCGCCGGGGTCTCCGGCATCGGCGCCATCGAGGCGTTCGACGCGACCGACCTGCCCGTGCGCATCGCCGGGGAAGTCAATGACTTCTCGCCACGGGGAGTGGACTCGAAGGCAGCTCGGCGCATGTCGCGCTTCGCCCAGTTCTGCGTGGCTGCGGCCCACGAGGCGGCCGAGGATGCGGGCCTGGAGCTGAGCGACGAGGAGCGTCCACGCGCGGCCGCGGCGATCGCCACGGGCGCGGGGGGCGTGCTCAACACGTTCCTCGAGACGGAGACCTACATCGCCAAGGGGCCGGCACGGGTAAGCCCGTTCTTCGTGCCCCTGATGGCGCCGAACATGGGCGCCTGCCAGGTGGGGATGCAGCTCGGCCTGCGTGGGCCCACGCTGGCCTCCACGGCGGCCTGCGCGAGCGGGCTCTACAGCTACATCGAGGCGAAGGCGCTTATCGAGAGCGGCCTCGCCGACGTTGTCATCGCCGGGGGCGGGGAGGCTGCGATCCACCCCGTCTCCGTGGCGGGACTGGCGAACATGAAGGCGCTCAGCCGCCGCAACGACGACCCCGAGGGCGCCTCGCGCCCCTTCGACCGCGACCGTGACGGGTTCGTGTTCGGCGAGGGCGCATCGGTGTTCGTGGTCGAGTCGGAGGAGCGGGCGCGGAAACGGGGAGCGCGTGTCTACGCCGAGATCGCGGGCGGCGCGCTCAGCAGCGACGCCTTCCACATCACCGCCCCCCGGGACGACGGCAGTGGCGCCGCGCAGGCGATGACCTCCGCCCTGGAAGCCGCGGGCATGGGCACCGAGGAGATCGACTGCATTTCCGCACACGGCACGGGAACGCCCTTGAACGACGTCTCCGAGACGCTCGCGATCAAAGTCGCTTTCGGCGACGACGCGAGCTCGCTGGCGATCAGCGCGACGAAGTCGATGGTGGGGCACCTGCTGGGCGGGGCGGGAGCGGTGGGGGCGATGGCATCAGTGCTCGCAATCTCCGAGGGCCTCGTACCGCCGACCATCAACCTCGAGAACCCGGACCCCGCGTGCGACCTCGACTACGTGCCGAACACGGCGCGCGAGATGCCGGTGCGCGCGGCGATGACCAACGGCTTCGGCTTCGGGGGCCAAAACGGCAGCGTGATCTTCAAGCGCTACGACGGTTAGCGCGGGGCGAGCGCCCGCAACCGCTCGACGATGGCTGGCAACTGCTCCAGGACGTAGTCGATCTGCGCGTCGGTGTTCCCCTTGCCCACGGTGAGGCGGAGGGAAGCGTGCGCGAGGTCGTCGTCGATGCCCATGGCGGTGAGGACGTGCGAAGGCTCCAGCGAGCCGGTCGTGCAGGCGCTGCCGGAGCTGGCAGCGACCTCGGCCATGTCTAGCCCGAGCAGGACACTCTCGCCCTCGACGTTGCGGAAGCAGCAGCTGAAGCTGTTGGGCAGGCGGCGGTCGGGGTCGGTAGGGCCCGTCACGACGGTGTCGGGGACGCGCTCGGGGAGCTCGTAGAGGAGGCGGTCGCGCAGGTGGCGGTAGTGGCCGACGCGCTCATCGCGCTCGCTCCAGGCAAGCTCCATGGCGGTCGCGAGGCCGAAGGCGCCGGCGACGTTCTCGGTGCCGGCGCGGCGCTCACGCTCCTGGGTGCCGCCGAGGATCTGGGGCTGCCAGGGCGTGCCCCGGCGCACGTACAGCAGGCCCGAGCCTTTCACCCCGTAGAGCTTGTGCGCGGCCAGGCTGAGGAGGTCGACGCCGAGTGCTTCCGGCGTTATGTCGATTGACCCGGCGGCCTGGACGGCGTCGGTGTGGACGACGATGTTCGGGTTTCGCGCTTTCGCCAGGGCTGCTGCTTCGGCGACGGGTTGGAGCGTACCGACCTCGTTGTTGGCCGCCATCAGGGTGAGCACGGTCGTTTCGGGCCCGATCGCCTCCTCAAGTGCGGCGAGGTCGACGCAGCCGTCGGAGTCGACGGGCAGGTAGGTGGCGCGGAAGCCCTCGCGTTCGAGTTGCTCGACGGTGTGGAGGACGGCGTGGTGCTCGACCTGGCTCGTGACGACATGGTCGCCGCGGCCGCGATCGCGCTGGGCCAGGGCCGCGCCGCGGATGGCGGCGTTGTCGGACTCAGTGCCGCCGCTGGTGAAGATGATCTCGCCGGGCTCGCAGGCGAGCAGGCGGGCGCAGCGGGAACGGGCCTCGTCGAGCCAGCGGTTGGCGGTCTGCCCTTCGAGATAAATGGAGGAAGGGTTGCCCCAGTCGCGGGAGAAGACGGGCCACATCGCCTCGAGCACGCGCCGGTCGGGGGGCGTGGTGGCGGCGTGGTCGAGGTAGACGCGCTCCATGCTTCCCTCCGGTGACGCCCCGCTCGGCTTTTGGGACGGGTCTCCTGCTATACTTTAGCCGTGCCCGGTGCCTGCGCGCCGGATAACCATGCGAACAACCCCGAAGGAGTGCCCATGACGACCGAAGCCACCACCGAGACTCAGCTCGTCACCATCACCGACGCCGCCGTTGAGAAGGCAAAGGCGCTCCTGGAAGCGCGCGACCTTCCCGAGGGCGCCCTGCGCGTGTTCGTGGCCGGCGGCGGCTGCTCGGGCTACCAGTACGGCATGGCCCTTGCCCGCTCGACCGAAGAGGACGACATCGTGCTGCAGCACAGCGGCGTCCGCATCGTCGTCGACCCGGAGAGCGCCCAGTACCTCGACGGCGCCGAGATCGACTACGTCGACGAGGTGATGAAGAGCGGCTTCAGCATCTACAACCCGAACGCGACGAAGAGCTGCGCCTGCGGCTCCAGCTTCCAGACCCAGGACGGGAGCGGCGAAGCGCGGCCCTGCGGCTGCTAGCTTCCCCGGTTCCAGGAACGTCGAAAGGGGCGCGAATGCGCCCCTTTCTCGTGTCCGCGACGCGACGCAGCCGCTAGAGGACGTTCCGCATCAGCTCGACGTGGGTGGTGAGGAAGGCCATCGCTTCGCGCGTCGCGCGGCGGAAGCGGGCGAACTCGGCATCCTGGAGGGCGAGGTCGTCGAAGCGCTCGAGCTCGGCCATCGAATCGAACTCGCCGGCGATGGCGATAGCGTTCGTGCCGCCCGAGAGGGCGGTCCAGACGCTGGTGGTGGCGTCGACGCCGCGTTCGGCCTGGTACTGCAACGCCTCGGAGAGGGAGACGACGAACTCGCGGCCCTTGCCGGGCAACACCTCGCCCGTCATGAGGCGGAGGAAGCGCCGGGGGGCGGTCGCCTCCTCGGCGGAGATAAGCCCCTCGGAGTGGTAGGAGAGGCGGTGGATGGAGGCGTTCGTGTGGCCGGGGAGGAGGTGGCGTTCGACATCGGCCCAGATGCCCGCGAACTGCGAGTCCTGGGTGGCGAGGTCGTTCAGGCGCTCAAGCTCCTCGAGCGTATTGAAGTCCATCACGATGGAGACGGCGTTGGTGGGGCCGGTCATCGCGGCCCAGAGGGCGGTGCGCGCGCGGATGCCGCGGTTGTCCTGGTGCTCGATGGCGACGCGCGCGGCCGACAGCAGGTTGCCCGTCTGGCCACGCTCGACGATGCCGCGGATCAGGCGCCGGTACATACACGCTCCTGGCCGTTCGAGGCCCGCGCCAGTGTAGCAGGCGCCATCACCGGCCCTTGAAGGAGGGGTCGCGCCGCTCGAGGAAGGCGGTCATGCCCTCGCGGAAGTCTTCGCTGCCGAACATGGGGCGGAGCTGCAGGTAGGTGTGGTCGACGGCCGTTTCGAAGGTCTCGTCCATGCCCAGGCGCATCATGCGCTTGGTCGCCTGCACCGAGTAGGGCGCGTTGCTGGCGATACGGGCGGCCATGGCGGCGACCTCGTCCATGAGATCGTCGTGCGGGACGACGCGGTTCACGAGGCCCATCTCGAGCGAGCGCTCGGCATCGAGGACATCGCCCATGAAGGCGATCTCGGCGGCCTTCGCCCAGCCGACGAGGCGGGGCAGGTACCAGGTGCCGCCGGACTCGGGAAGGACGCCGCGGCGCACGAACACCGCGCCGAGCTTGGCCCGGTCGCTGGCGATGCGGATGTCGCAGCCGAGGGCCATGTCCATGCCGTAACCGGCGGCGGGGCCGTTGAGCGCGCAGATGACGGGCTTATCCATGCGGTGGAGCACCAGCGGGGGCGTGTTGTGCAGGTCGAAGAGGCGCAGGTCGGGGGCGCCGCCGCCGTCCTCGTCGTCGGCGCGCGCCTTCAGGTCGAGCCCCGCGCAGAAGCCGCGGCCGGCGCCGGTCAGCACCACAACCCGCACCTCGGGGTCGGTGTTGGCGCGGTCGAGCTCGGCGGAGAGGGCGGCGAGCATGGGCCCGCTGATGGCGTTGAGCCGCTCGGGGCGGTTGAGGGTGAGGGTGAGAACGCCGTCGCACTGGTCGACGAGCAGTTCGGCTTCGGACATGGGAGGCCTCCTGTGTGGGGCGAGTCTTACATCAGGGCGGGTGGGGAGCAATCAACGCAGGAGGAACTGCCCAAGGGTGAGGCCGCTGGCGCGCACCTCGGCCGCCATCTCGCGCCCCACCCAGCGAAAATGCCAAGGCTCGTAGACGTAGCCCGTAACCTCCTCCATCCCCTGGGGGTAGCTGAGGACGAAGCCGTATTCGTGGGCGTTGCCGGCGAGCCAGCGCCCCTCGGGGGTGCCGCCAAAGGCCTCGACCAGCTCGTAGGCGACAGCCGGGCTGGAGAAGTCGACGGTGGTCCCGAGCTGGTGTTCGCTGTGGCCCGCGCGGGCGCTCACGCGCGAGGCTTCCTCCTGTCCGAGCGTGTCGACGTGGTACTGGTACGTGTTGCGCTGGGTCTCGAAGCTGCGGTAGCTGCTTACGACCGCGAGCCGGTGCCCTTCGGCGACAGCCGCCTCGAGGAGCGCAAGCAGGTCGGGAAGTGTTTGCTCGACGACCTCCTGGAGGCCGTGGGCGTAGGCCTCGGAGATGGCCACAAGGCCCTCGGGGGCGCAGTCCTCCTCCAGCCGGTGGAGCTTGTCGAGGGGCACGTGGATATCGCCGCAGGGCACGATGTAGACGCCGTCGGCATTGGGGGTCGCGGTCGGGGGGGCGGGCGAGGGGGTGGCGGTGGCCGCGACCGGGGAAGGATCCTCGGAGGAGGCCGCCTCCGCGGCAGGGTCGTCCGGAGTGGGGGAGCGAGCCACCAGCTCGTCGATGACGCCCGGCTGGCCCTCGCAGGCGACGAGCAGCAGGGCAAGCAGGAGGGTAGCGGGGATGAGCAGCCTGCTTCCCGACATTCTCCTGAGGATAGCGCCGGGCACGGTGACCGCTAGCTGGTGGTGAAGGCGCTGATGCGCGGATCGCGACGCACGTCGTCGACGAAGGCGCGCAGGAGGGCGTTGGTCATGGCGGGGTTCTCCAACTGGAGGAAGTGGCCGGCGCCGGTAACGGGCTCCTGGCGGAGGAAGAAGGTGATCTGGCGCAGCCGCTCGGGGTCGCCAAGGGGGTTGCTCCCCCAGAGCGCCATGAACGGCTTCTTGTCGGCGGCCTGCAGCAGGGCGCCCAGGTTCTGGGCGAAGTAACCGTTGTCGGTGAGCTGTCCTGCGGCGACCTGCGGGTCGCAGGCGAGCATGTGCTCCTCCACGTACTCGCGGATGACGGGGTCGGCCTCTTCATCGAAGAAACGGTCGAAGAACACGCGGACGGGCTCCATCGTGCCGGCTTCGCGGAGCTGGGCGGCGAGACCGCCCATGGCGCCGCGGGCGGCGGAGTCGAGGGGCGGGGCGACGATGACCGAGCCGATGACGCGGTCTTCGTGGCGGCTGTTCGCGAGCAGCGC